>OHAY01000252.1_pt1 | contig 57546 bp, 57 predicted proteins | sample 1577191 | NCBI WGS metagenome assembly OHAY01 (sample SAMEA3541504, study PRJEB24748) | human gut metagenome | biome: human gut; feature: human-associated habitat; material: faeces | place: China | collected 2012 | reverse complement strand
GAGCGTCTGGCTACGGACCAGAAGGTCGTGGGTTCGAATCCTGTCACGCACACTTAAGTGTTAATGAACTGTCGCAGACTTGCGGCAGTTTTTTTATAATAAAGGTTGTTAAAAACATTATCATATGCTATATTATTTAAAATTTTTATATGCTTTGGAGGAGGGTATGAAAAGATGGATAAAGTATATATAAGAGAACAGGATTTTCATATAGCAACTAAGGACGAAGTAGCAGATATTGATTTGCATTATAAATTGAAAAATAGAAGAATTTGGATAAAACTTTTTATTGCATCTATTTTTTTGGTTGTAATTGGAGTTATTTTTCAAATAATTGCTCATAGGATTTCTCCCTGGATACATTCTAATCCGGGATATTATATGAAAGTTTACATTGTTGCAATTATAGTTTTTGTTGGTTTTAATCTTTTATCATATGGAGCATTAAAAATAGAGCAAGGCCTTGAATATAATAGTGAAAGAACTCCTATTTTAAAATTAAAAGTTAATACTAAGCTTCATGTTGATGATTTGACAGTTATAAGACAGCAGAAGTGGTTTATTATTTGTGAAACTGATCAGGGATTAATCGATGATTATGTTATAGTAAATAATAAGAGGGATTTTAATAATATTAAAGAAGGGGATATGGTATATGTAAAAAGGTCCAGAGATGATGGACATTATTTATATTTTTATATTGCATAAACTACTTTAAATTAATTTGTATAAGCAGGCGTTTGAGATACCGATTTCAAGAAGTTAGAGTGCTAATCTAGCTTTTGAAATCGGTTTTTTTATGGCATAAGAGAACTTCCTGAAAATTCCACTAAAGAAAAAGTGAAAAAGACTTTCAAATTCGTTGACTTTTTGAAACAATAAGTATAAAATGAAAAGGATTTTCAAATTGGAAAGTTATTGTCAAAGGAGGAATTACCGTGGCAGGAAAGTATAAAACAAAACAGCAGTCAGCTATTAAGGAGTGTCTCGAAATGCACAAAGATGGCTATGTTACTGTTATGGACATAGAAAATTATTTGAAAGAAAATGATTGCCAGGTAGGGCTTACTACTATTTACAGACATTTGGAGAAGATGGAAAAGGATGGCATTGTAACGAAGTTTAGCGTGGAAGGCCAGCCGGGAGCTTGCTTTCAGTACATAGAACAGGGTGAGAATCAGGATTGTTTCTATATTAAATGTGAGGAGTGCGGAGAAGTGACGAAGATGGAATGCCATCATTTGGCGGAGTTATATAGTCACGTGAACGCAGACCATCATTTTAGTATTAATCCTAAGAAAACTATATTCTATGGAAAATGCGAGAAATGCGGAAAGTGTGAAGAAAAAAATAAATAAAATAATGATTTATGAAAGTGTTTATTAAATTATGAAAAGTAATAGAGTTATAAAAGTATTTTCGAAAGATAAAATTTTGAAAAAAGAATTTATTCGAGAAAACAAATTTAGCAGGAAAACAGAATTTTTAAGAAAATCAGTAGTTTTTATTGTGACCATATCTATGATTTTGGGAATGGCTGGTTGCGGCAAAACTACTGAAAAAGAAGATAACTATAGATTGAAAATAGCGACTTCTCTTTTTCCATATTATGATATGGCAAGAGCGGTTATAGGGGATGTTAAGGGAATTGATTTAAAGATGATTGTTACACCGGGACAGGACAGTCATTCTTTTGAACCAACACCTAGCGATGTTATTCAGATGGAAAATGCGGATGTGCTTATATATAATGGTGGTTCACTTGAAACATGGATTGATACGTTGCTTGATTCCTTAAATAATAAGAATCAGATTCAGATGAAAATGATGGATTATGTTGACGTTCTTAATGAAGAGATTGTGGAAGGAATGGATACAAGATTCGAAGAACACGACCATGAAGAGCACAGTCATAAAGAAGACAACCATAACAAGGAAAATCATAAAGAGGATAGTCATAGCGAGGAAAATCATAAGGAAGATAATCACAGTGAAGATAGTTCAAATGATTCGGAGTTTCATAATGAAGATTCAGAAGAGGAACACGAAGAAACAGATGAACATATATGGACTTCACCTGTTAATGAAATAATTATGACAGAGAAAATCTGTGAAACATTAAGTAAGGCTTTGCCAGAAGAAAAAGAAAATTTTCAGAAGAATGCTGAAAACTATATAAGTCAGTTAAAAGAGCTGGATAATGAATTTAGAACTATTGTCGAAAATGCTAAGACTAAAGAAATTATTTTTGCGGACAAGTTTCCGTTACAGTATTTTGCAAAGGAATATGGCTTAAAGTATTATGCAGCTTTTCCGGGATGTGGAAGTGATATGGAGCCTAGTGCCAAAACTATTGCGTTCCTTGTGGACAAGATTAAGGAAGACAATATTAAGGCTGTATTTTATTTGGAATTAAGCAGTCATATTGTGGCGGACGCAATTGAAACTGACACAGGAGCAAAACCGCTTCAGTTTAATTCCTGTCATAATATTACGCAGAAACAGTTTGACAGCGGAGTAACTTATGTTGATTTAATGAAGGAAAATGTTAATAACTTAAAAATAGCATTAGGAGAATGATAATGATTTTTGAATGTAAAGACGTAACGTTAGGTTACGAAAATAAAGTAGTTGCAAAAAATTTGAATTTTAAAATCGACCAAGGAGATTATCTTTGTGTTGTTGGTGAAAATGGTACAGGAAAAAGTACACTTATAAAGACATTATTAGGGTTGATTAAACCTTTAAATGGCGAAGTTATTGCCAATGTGCAGGGAAAAAATCACAAAGGAGTAGGATATTTGCCACAGCAGACACAGGCACAGAAAGATTTTCCGGCAAGTGTTTGGGAAGTAGTTTTGTCAGGGGTGCTAAATAACGATCATAGATGTCCATTTTATAATAAAAAAGACAAGGCAGAGGCTGAAAAAAATATGGAGAAGCTTAATATTTTGGATTTGAAAAAGCGTTGCTATAGAGAGTTGTCAGGAGGACAGCAGCAAAGAGTTCTTCTCGCAAGGGCACTTTGTGCAACAGACAGCGTTTTGATTTTGGATGAACCTGTAACAGGGCTTGATCCGGCAGCTTCAATGGAGTTTTATGAAACTATAAAGGATTTAAATAAGAAAGAGAATGTAACAATTATTATGGTTAGCCATGATATAAAGAATGCTTTAAATTATGCAACACATATTTTGCATTTAGAACAGGAAAATGATTTCTTTGGAACAGTTGAGGAATATAAGAAATCAAATGTTTCAAATATGTTTTTGGGAGGTGTAGCAAATGATTAGTGAAATGTTTGCCCATGGATTTATACAGAGGGCTTTTATCGGAGGAGTATTGGTATCACTTTGCGCAGCTCTTTTAGGCGTCAGCCTTGTTTTAAAAAGATATTCAATGATAGGTGACGGTTTGTCACACGTTTCATTTGGAGCATTGTCCATAGCAATAGCTTTTGGATTTGCACCAATTAAGTTTTCAATACCAATTGTTATAATTGCAGCCTTTTTCTTACTTAGATTGGCAGAAAACGGTAAGATGAAAAGTGATGCGGCAATAGCTATGGTGTCAGCTTCATCATTGGCAATTGGTGTTATTGTTACATCGTTAACAACAGGACTTAGCACAGATGTGTGTAGTTATATGTTTGGTAGTATTTTGGCAATGTCTAAAGATGATGTTATTTTTAGTGTTGCACTGTCTGTTGTTGTACTTATAATGTTTGGATTTTGCTATCATAGAATTTTCGCAGTGACTTTCGATGAAAGTTTTTCGAAAGCAACAGGTGTGAAAGTTGGAATGTACAATACACTTATTTCTATTTTTACGGCGGTAACTGTTGTACTTGGAATAAAAATGATGGGAGCAATGTTGATTTCAAGTCTTATTATTTTTCCGGCGCTTACTTCAATGAGAGTTTTTAAAAGTTTTTTAAGTGTAACGATATGTTCTGCAATTCTTGCGGTAATAAATTTTACGGCAGGTTTGCTTTGTTCCTACGCTTTTTCAATTCCTGCCGGAGCAAGCGTTGTTGTTGCTAATTTGTGTATGTTTATTATATTTTGCATTATTGGAAATTTGGCATTTCTAAAGAGAAAATAGTCAGGTATAATAGTGTTATGTTAAAAGATGTTGTCAAAGTGTATTAGATAATTATGCATAAAATATGTTTATTTATGGCAGTGACAGGTTAGGAGGAAAAATGGATATTAACGGTTTTATAGAAGAGTTGGATAGTTTGTATACGGAAAGAAGAATTAACGATGTCGAGCCATTTTTTAATGAAAGCATAGAACAGGCAAAAAAAGAAAATGACTTGGCAGCTCAGTTTACAATTCTTAATGAAATGATGGGATTTTTCAGGGATACAAGTCAGTTTGAAAAGTCTATTAAGGCATGTAATGATTGCATAGAATTAATGAAGAAAATGGGGATTGAAGGAACTGTGGATTATGCTACTTCCCTTCAAAATGTGGCAAACGCTTACAGAGCGGCAGGAAAACTTGCGGAATCTTTAGAAGTTTATAAAGAAGTTTTTTCTATATATAATGAGAATATTCCAAGTGATGATTATAGAATGGCAAGTCTTAACAATAACATTGCTCTTTTGTATCAGGAGATGAATGATTTTCCTATGGCAGTCCAACATCTTAAAAAGGCACTGTCCATTATAGAAAAAATAGAAGGAATGGATATTGAAGTTGCCACAACTTATACAAATCTGGCAGCGTCATTGATTGAAATTAATCAGGCAAGTCAGGCTGAAGACTACCTTAAGAAGGCTTTGGAAATATTTGACAGAGATGAAGTGAAAAACTTTCATTACAGCGGAGCCCTTTGTGCCATGGCAAGTGTTAAGTGTAGCTTAAAACAGTATGAAGAGGCAGCTAAGTTATACGAAAAGGCGTTGCCGGAGATAGAAGCAAATATGGGACGTGGCAGTGCTTATAATATTACAAAAGAAAATCTGGCAAAGGTTTTCGACAAAATAAAAGAAGAAAAGAAAGAACTTACAGGTATAGAGCTGGCAAAAAGTTTTTATGAAGAGTACGGCAAGGATATGATTCACAATAATTTTTCTGAGTATGAGGACAAAATAGCGGTGGGCTTCGTTGGGGAAGGTTCAGAACGATTTGGCTTTGATGATGTTTATTCAAGAGACCACGATTTCGGCCCGGGATTTTGTATGTGGATTACGGAAGATGTTTATGAGAAAATCGGTGAAAAACTTCAGGATGAATATAACAAACTTCCAAAAAGTTATAAGGGCATTACAAGAGTTGACACCATTATGGCTGAAGGAAGAGTAGGCGTTTGTGTAGTTGAAGATTTTTATAAAAAGTATACAGGTTCCGGAGATGGAAATCTAACATTAGAACAATGGATTAATCTTGAAGATTATAAAATTGCAACAGTTACTAACGGTGAAGTTTTTAGGGACGATTTAGGATATTTTTCTAAGATAAGAAAAAATTTTGAAAATCAGCCTTTTAAGGCAAGACTTGTTAAGCTTGCAAGACAGCTTGGGGCAATGGCGCAGACAGGTCAGAGCAATTATGAAAGAGCAATGGCAAGGAAAGATTATGTAACGGCACAGATTTGCATTTCTGATTTTATGAAAGAGACAATGAAATGTGTGTACATTTTAAATAATAAGTTTGCACCGTACTACAAATGGCTTTTTAAGGGAGTTAGTAGCTTGGATGGAACTGAGAAGATTGTTTCATTGCTTGAAAAATTAAGTCAGCTTCCTGCTCAGAAGAATGCTTGGGATGGTTATTTGTATGACAATACTAAGTTTAATGAAAAAGATGAAAAAGCTATTATTATGGAAGAAATAGCAAAAATTATAATTGATAAATTATTGGAATTAAAACTAATAAAGAATAGAAATTCAAATTTTTTAAATGACTATGTGAGACCAATTATGGATTTGGCAGAAGGGAAAGTTGAAATGTTTGACAGAGAAAAAACAATAGATAAAATAGTAAAACTTGAATTTGAAGCTTTTGATAAAGTGCAGAATGTTGGTGGAAGAGCGTCTTGTCAGAATAATTGGCCTTTCTTCTATGTTATGAGAAAGAGTCAGTATATGACTTGGACAGATGAAATGCTAGAGTGCATTTGCAATCTTTGGGAAGAAAACAAGGCTAAGGGTTGGAATATGATTACCGAGAAATATGGAAGAATGATGGAACACACTTCACCTGAAGAATATGAGAAGATTAAAGATAATTTTACTGAAAAATCGGAGAGAACAATAGCAATTGTAAATCAGATTGCACAGATTCAGGTAGACTGGATGAAGGATTTTGCTAAGAGTTATCCAAAGCTTGCATCTAATGCCAGGGATATAACAAGTGATGCTGATCAGATTGACAACACTTCTTATGAAACTTATTTAAAGGGAGAGTTATTAACATATTCAGAAGAATTGTTGAAACTTTATGCACAATTTATTGTAAATCTGGCAAGAGAGGGAAAAAATCTTGCATATATGACTATAGAAAATACAGCACATTTACAGGGATATGCAACATTGGAAGATGCAGAAAGCAGCATAAGATAAGTTTTGTAAATGTTAAGAGAAAGGAGCGTATGACCATATTTTCTTAATATGGCATACAAAATAAATATGGCATTTTTACCAATATCCAAAGAGGATATGAAGGAAAGAGGAATAGAGCAGTTAGATTTTGTGTTTGTAATAGGGGATGCTTATGTAGACCATCCATCTTTTGGACATGCTATTATAAGTAGAGTTTTGGAAGCTAATGGATATACAGTTGGTATTATTTCACAGCCTGATTGGAAGGACGATGAAAGCATTAATGTTTTGGGAGAACCAAGATTGGCATTTCTGGTAATGGGTGGAAATATGGATTCAATGGTTAATCATTACTATGTTTCAAAGAAAAGAAGAGATAGTGATGCCTACACTCCGGGCGGAGTAATTGGAAAAAGACCGGATCATGCAGTAGTTGCTTATTGTAATCTTATTCGCAGAACTAACAAAACAAAGCCGATTATAATAGGTGGTATTGAGGCAAGTCTTAGAAGAATGGCACATTATGATTATTGGAGCAATAGTTTTAAACGTTCAATTTTATTGGATAGTCAGGCAAATCTTTTAACTTATGGAATGGGTGAAAAGTGTATAGTTCAGATTGCAGATGCCTTGGCAAGTGGTATGGATGTTACGGATATTACTTATATTCCGGGAACTGTTTTTAAGACTAAAAATATAGAACTTGCTTATGATCCAATAATTCTTCCGTCTTATGATGCCATGAAGGAAGACAAATTAGAGTATGCAAATAGTTTTAGGGTTCAGTCTGAAAATACTGATCCTTTTAATGGAAAAACTTTGGTGGAACCTTATCCAAACGGAGTTTATGTTGTACAGAATCCACCCCAGGAGCCCTTAACAAGACAGGAAATGGATGATATTTACGACCTTCCATATGAGAGAACTTACCATCCAAGTTACGAGGCTTTAGGTGGGATACCTGCCATTCAGGAAGTTCAGTTTTCATTGGCAAGTTGTCGTGGTTGTTTTGGGGCATGTAGTTTCTGTGCCATAACATTCCATCAGGGAAGAATTATTCAGTCAAGAAGCCACGAATCAATCATAAATGAGGCAAAGAAAATTATTGATATGCCTAATTTTAAAGGATATATTCATGATGTTGGTGGCCCTACAGCTAACTTTTATCATCCGTCATGTAAGAAGCAGTTAAAATCAGGTGTGTGTAAGCATAAGCAATGTCTTTTCCCACATCCTTGTAAGAATCTGAATGTTGACCACAAGGATTATTTAAGTCTTCTTAGAAAGTTAAGAGAATTGCCTAAGGTCAAAAAAGTATTTGTCCGTTCAGGTATTAGATTTGACTATATTATGGAAGATAAAGATGATACTTTCTTTAAAGAGCTGGTTAAATATCATATTAGTGGACAGCTTAAGGTAGCTCCTGAGCATATTTCTGATAAGGTTTTGTCTTATATGGGAAAACCTCAGAATTGTGTTTATGAAAGTTTTATCACTAAATATAAGAAACTTAACGAAAAAGAAGGAAAGAACCAGTTTGTTGTGCCATATCTTATGAGTTCCCATCCGGGCTCTGATATGACAGAGGCAGTGAAGTTGGCTGAGTACCTTAGAGATATTGGCTACAATCCTCAGCAGGTTCAGGATTTTTACCCTACACCGTCAACAATGTCAACTGTAATGTACTATACGGGAGTTGATCCGCGAACAATGAAGCCGGTGTATGTTCCAAAAAATCCGCACGAAAAGGCAATGCAAAGAGCCCTTATGCAGTACAGAAATCCTGCAAACTACGATTTAGTTAAAGAAGCACTTCATATAGCAGGAAGAGAAGACCTTATAGGTTTTGGCAAGGAATGCCTTATTAAACCCAGACAGTTTAAATATGAGAAAAACTATGGTGGAAACGGCGGAAAAGGTAACGGAAAGTCTAAGGATTCACGTAAGGATGCGCCAGGTAAGAATTTTTCAGGCAAAGATAACCGTGGAGGAAAAAATTCAGTAAATAATAAAAATGCCCGCGGCGCTAAGGGACAGACAGGTAACGCACGTAATGGCAAAGTGCAATCCGGCAATTCACGTAATGGTAAAGTACAATCCGGTAATGTGCATAACGGAAAGTCCGGCAGGAAATCTAGCAAGAGACGTTAAAGTTTCTATTTGAATCCTAAATTTAGAGTGGTATACTATGTTAGGTAGAAGATAGTTAATTAATAATTAAAATATAGGAGGCAAACAATGGACATTAAAGTATTACAGAAAGATATGATAGCTGCAATGAAAGCTAGAGACAAAGCTAGAAAGGAATCAATTTCAGCATTGATTCAGGCAGTAAAGAAAGCAGGAATTGATGCAGGCTGCAGAGATGATATTCCTGAAGAAATGGTAAACAAAGTAATTCTTAAAGAATTAAAAACTGTAAAGGAACAGATTGATTCATGTCCTGCTGACAGAACAGACTTAATAGAAGAATACCAGGCAAGATATGATGTGTTCAACGAATATGCACCAAAGCTTATGAGTGCAGAAGAAGTTGAAGCAGAATTAAAAGAAAAATTTGCAGACGTAATTGCAACAAAGAACAAAGGTCAGATAATGAAAACAGTAATGCCTGCATTTAAAGGCAGAGCAGATGGCAAAGTAATCAACCAGATAGTTGCAAAAATGTGCCAGTAAATAATAGAAACAAATGAGAAGAAATGCAAGATATGTGTTTCTTCTTTATTTTTTTGCCTGTAGGCAAGGATATATGTTTACAAACAGATTGATTTTGTTATTTTGCTGCGTTCGTTATTGATCGTGGCCAGGGTGTTTTGCACCCGTACCCCGATATTTTAAATCATCCAAATTTCGGGGTACATTCTCCAAATTCTTCTTGATTTTATATACAGTCAGAGATGGGAATGGTCAACGTGTTTGCCATTCCCATCTCTGACTGTATACAACTTTCGACATTTTTACATTTTTCCCGAATATTTTAAATAGATTTAACAAAAATGCGCTATTGCATTTAACGAAATTTAAATAGCATATATGTGTACCCTGAAGGAAACAAAAAATAAGTTCCTTCAAAACATATTAAAAATTTACTTGAAAACGAGGAGAAAATTGAAAATGAGAAAGAAAGTTTTAGCAGTAGTATCTGCATTGGTTATTACAACATTAGCATTCACAGGATGCGGCAGCAACAAGAGTGCAAGCAGTGACAATGGTTCTGATTCAGGAGCTAAGTCACAGGCAATCACAGTAGTTTCAAGAGAAGAAGGTTCAGGAACTAGAGGAGCTTTCGTAGAACTTCTTGGAGTTGTAGATGAAAACGAAAATGACATTACAGTAAGTTCAGCACAGATTACAAACAGCACATCAGTAATGCTCCAGAAGGTAGCACAGACAAAGAGTGCAATCGGTTATGTTTCACTTGGCTCTTTATCAACAGACGTTAAGGCAGTTCAGGTTGACGGTGCTGACGCAACAGCAGAAAACGTTAAATCAGGTAATTACAAAGTATCAAGACCATTTAACATTTGTTACAAAGAAGATAAGTTATCAGACATTGACAAAGACTTCATCTCATTTATTATGAGCAAAGAAGGACAGCAGATTGTAAACGACAACGGTTACATCGGAGTTGAAGCAACAGAATCATACAAGGCAAGTGGTAAGAAAGGGAAAATCACTTTAGCAGGTTCAACATCAGTTGCGCCATTAATGGATAAGTTAAAAGATGAATATGTAAAACTAAACGCAGACGCTTCAATTGAAATTCAGGAATCAGGTTCTTCAGCAGGTATTCAGTCAGCAATCGAAGGTGCAACAGAAATCGGTATGTCATCAAGGGAATTAAAAGATGAAGAAGCAAAAGAATTACAGGTTCAGAAAATTGCATTAGATGGTATCGCAGTAATTGTTAACACAGAAAATCAGGTAACAAACCTTACATCAGATCAAATTAAGAAAATCTACACAGGTGACTTAACAGACTGGGCTGATGTTCAGTAATAAAATCTGCATATAAGGGTACAGGCAGAGGGATTAAAATTCCTCTGCTTTTAGTAAATGAAGGAGAAAATATTTTGAATAAAGTATTAGATTTTTTAATGAAAATAGTATTTCTTGTATGCGCATGTATATCTATTGCAGCAGTTATAACAATTTGTGTATTTATGTTTGCAAATGGTGTGCCGGCAATTAAAGAAATAGGAATAACAAAGTTCCTTTTTGGAACACAGTGGCGTGTGTCACAGAATCTTTTTGGAATATGGCCAATGATTGTAGGCAGTATTTATGTAACTGCAGGAGCAATGATAATCGGTGTTCCAATCGGCCTTTTAACAGCAGTATTTCTTGCAAAATACTGTCCAAAAAAATTATATAAATTTATCAAACCAATAATTAACCTTATGGCAGGGATTCCTTCTATTATATACGGATTCTTCGGACTGGTTGTTATTATTCCAATTATTCAGGAAATGTTTGGAACAGCAGGTGACGGTATACTTGCAGCATCAATTCTTCTTGGAATGATGATACTTCCAACAATTATTAACACAGCAGAATCATCAATTGTGGCAGTACCGGAAGCATATTATGAAGGAGCGCTTGCCCTTGGTGCAACAAAGGAAAGAAGTATTTTTAAGACAGTAATACCGGCGGCAAAGTCAGGTGTTATGTCAGGAATTATTCTTGGAATGGGTAGAGCCATAGGTGAAACAATGGCAGTTGTAATGGTTGCCGGAAACCAGGCAATTATACCGGACAGCATTACAAGTGGTGTCAGAACACTTACAGCCAATATCGTACTTGAAATGGCTTATGCCACAGGATTACATAGAAGAGCATTAATTGCTACAGCAGTAGTATTGTTTGTATTTGTATTAATTATAAATGTATGTTTTTCAATAATTAATAGGAGGTCTGAATAATGGAAAAAGAAGTAAAAGCAGTAGGCAGAAAAGCTCCTATAGTAAAAACAAACAGCAAGTTAAAAGAATATTTAAGAAAACCGGGCTCACTTATTATGCTGATTCTTATAATGCTTGCAGCGGCAATTACAGTTGGAATAATGGTTTATCTTGTTGCTTACATAGTTATAAGAGGTGTTCCCTATATTAATGCAGACTTGTTTGCATGGAAATACAATTCAGATAATGTTTCAATGACACCGGCTATTATTAACACAATTATAATAGTTGCAATGACACTGATTATTTCAGTACCTATTGGAGTGGCAGCAGCAATTTATCTTGTTGAGTATGCAAAGAGAGGTTCAAAACTTGTAAAAATCATAAGAGTTACAACTGAAACATTGGCAGGTATACCTTCAATTGTTTTCGGTTTGTTCGGTTTCCTTGCATTTGTTCTTGCCTTACATTGGGGATATTCATTAATAGCCGGAGTTTTAACACTGGCAATAATGGTTTTGCCAACAATTATAAGAACAACAGAGGAAGCGCTTATTGCTGTGCCAGACTCATTTAGAGAAGGCAGTTTTGGTTTAGGTGCAGGAAAACTTAGAACAATATTTGTTATTGTTTTGCCGGCAGCAGTTCCGGGAATTTTGTCAGGGGTTATTCTTGCAATAGGAAGAATTGTTGGTGAAAGTGCAGCACTTATTTTTACGGCAGGTTCAGTGGCGGCAGTGCCTTGGGGCTCGGGCAAGTTTTTCTTATCTTCAACAAGAACTTTGGCAGTTCATATGTACTGCTTATTGTCAGAAGGACTCTACACAAATCAGGCTTATGCAACAGCGGTAATACTTTTGATAATTATTTTAATTATTAATGGTTTATCGGGCATACTTGCAAACAAGATTGGAAAGGAAAATAAATAAATGGGAAAAATAGATATAAAGGACATGGACCTTTTTTACGGAGATTTTCATGCCATAAAGGATGTAAATTTATCAATTCCAAAGAACCAGATTACAGCATTTATAGGACCTTCAGGATGTGGTAAGTCAACAGTACTTAAATCACTTAACAGAATGAATGATCTTGTAGTGGATTGTAAAATACAGGGAAAAATAACACTTGATGGTGTTGATATATATAAAGATATGGACGTAAATGACTTAAGAAAAAGAGTGGGAATGGTATTCCAGAAAGCTAATCTTTTTCCAATGAGCATATACGATAACATTGCATATGGACCAAGAACTCACGGTATCCGTTCAAAGGCAAAACTTGACGAAATCGTTGAGCGAACATTAAAACAGGCAGCAATTTGGGATGAAGTAAAAGATTCATTAAAGAAAAATGCCCTTGCAATGTCAGGTGGCCAGCAGCAGAGACTTTGTATTGCAAGAGCTTTGGCAGTTGAACCAGAAGTGTTATTAATGGATGAACCAACATCAGCACTTGATCCTATTTCTACATCAAAGATTGAAGATTTGGCAACAGAATTAAAGAAGGATTACACAATTGTTATGGTAACTCATAATATGCAGCAGGCAGCCAGAATATCAGACAATACAGCTTTCTTCTTGTTGGGAGAGGTTGTTGAATATAGTGACACAGAGCAAATGTTCTCAATGCCTAGAGACAAGAGAACTGAGGATTATATTACAGGAAGGTTTGGTTGATGATATGAGAAATAAGTTTGATGAACAGCTTGACAATCTAAATAATGAATTAATTAAAATGGGTAAACTTTGTGAGCGGGCTATTTCAGGAGCCATCAAAATTACAATGGAAGATGACCATGAAGAATTAAAAAGAGAAGTATTGGAAACAGACAGCGAAATTGACAAAAAAGAAAGAGATATTGAATCTATTTGTATGAAACTTTTGCTTAGACAGCAGCCGGTAGCAAGGGATTTAAGAGTTATCTCCTCAGCACTTAAGATGATATCAGATATGGAGCGTATAGGAGACCAGGCATCAGATATTGTTGAATTGGCTCAGTATATTAAAAAAAGTGACGTAAAATACAAAACACATTTAAGTGACATGGCAAACGAAGTTATAAAAATGGTAACAAAGAGCATTAAGTCTTTTGTAAAGAAAGATATTGAAATGGCAAGAAATGTTATTGTTTATGATGATGTTGTTGATAACTATTTTGAAGAGATAAAGAAAGAGTTAATAAGAATAATTTCTTCAGGAGAAAGTGATGGTGAAGAATTTATTGATATTCTTATGATTGCCAAATATCTTGAAAGAATAGGCGACCATGCAACTAATATTGCAGAATGGGTTGAGTACTCAATTCTAGGCTATCACGCAGAGTAAATCAAAATAAAACCTAAAACTTTTCAAAAATATATTGTAAAAAATTCAAATATCTCCGAATTTTTACCTGCATTTAACATAAATCTTACTTTCCGGGGCTAAAGTTAATTTAACCTGGAAAGTAAGGTTAGTAATATGTTAGTTAGAATTTAATTATTTGGAGGTATATATGATTTATTTGGTAGAAGACGATAGCAGTATTAGAGAATTAGTAATATATGCATTAAACAGTACAGGTCTTGAGGCAAAAGGCTTTGAGAAACCTTCAGAATTTTGGAAGGCAGTTGAGGAAGAAGAGCCAAGTCTTGTAATACTTGATGTAATGCTTCCTGAGGAAAGTGGAATTGATGTTTTAAAGAAAATAAGAAGCAGTCCTGCAATTGAGAAGCTTCCGGTAATTATGGAAACAGCAAAAACAAGTGAGTATGACAGAATAAACGGACTTGAAAGTGGTGCGGATGATTATATTTCAAAGCCATTTAGTATGATGGAAATGGTTGCAAGAGTTAAAGCGTTAATTAGAAGATCTGAGTACAAGCATGAAGAAAAGGATTATACAATTAATAATCTTTATGTTTGCCCAATAAAGCATCTTGTAAAAGTTGACGACAGGGAAGTTGTCTTAACATTAAAAGAATATGAAATGTTATGCCTTCTTTTAAAGAATAGAGGTATTGTTTTGTCAAGAGAACAGCTTCTTAACAAGATTTGGGGATACTCTTTTGACGGAGAAAGTAGAACAGTGGATGTTCATGTAAGAACTCTTAGGCAGAAACTTGGAACGGCAGGAGATGTTATAAAAACCATCCGTGGAGTTGGTTATAAAATCTCAGCTTAATTGTGATAATAGTAATAAGTGACTTGTGGTAATTATTAAATCTAAATTTAAGAAACTTAATATATTTAATAAATTTTACTTAGATTTAACAAAGAGAATAGTTACAATTTACACTCCCACTATACTATGAAGATGTAGACAGGGAAGAAATTACACGGATTGTTACGTGCTTCGCACTCTCACAATCTTACCCCAATATTTTACTAGAAAAGTTTTAGGAGGAGAAAATGAACATTTTTGACGTATTATCTCTTATTGGAGGTTTAGCATTATTCCTTTTTGGAATGAATATTATGGGTGATGCTCTTGAAAAAAGAGCTGGGAATCAATTGAAAAACATTCTTGAAAAATTAACATCTAACAGATTTAAGGGATTTTTGCTTGGGGCAGGAGTAACAGCAATTATTCAGAGTTCTTCAGCAACAACAGTTATGGTTGTGGGTTTTGTTAACTCAGGAATTATGAGTCTTAAGCAGGCAATAGGAATTATTATGGGGGCAAACGTTGGAACAACCATTACATCTTGGATTCTTAGTTTAACAGGGATTGAAAGTTCAAACATTTGGGTTAGTCTTTTAAAGCCAACATCATTTACGCCAATTCTTGCAATGATTGGTTTGATAATGATCATGTCAAAGAAAAACTCAAAACGTGCAGATACAGGAATGATTCTTTTAGGATTTGCAGTTTTAATGTTTGGAATGGAACAGATGTCAGGTTCTGTTAGTGGATTAAGAGATGTTCCTGAATTTAGAAACATATTAGTAATGTTCAGCAATCCGGTATTAGGTGTATTGGCAGGTGCATTCTTAACAGCAGTAATCCAGAGTTCATCAGCTTCAGTAGGTATACTTCAGGCATTGGCTTCAACAGGAGCAGTAACATACGGAAGTGCAATTCCTATCATTATGGGACAGAATATCGGAACTTGTGTAACAGCAATTATTTCATCATTTGGAGCAAACAAAAACGCAAAGAGAACAGCAGTTGTTCATTTATCATTTAACATAATCGGAACAGCGGTATGGCTTGCAGTATTTTGCTTATTAAATTCAATTATACAGTTTCCATTTATAAGTGATTCAGCAAATCAGCTTGGAATAGCAATTGTTCATACAACATTTAATATTTTATGTACATTGTTATTATTCCCATTTGCAAACCAGTTGGAAAAACTTGCATGTATCATTATAAAGGATGCAGAAAAGAAAGAATCATTACAGTTACTTGATGAACGTCTTATGACAACACCTGCAATTGCAATTGACAGATGTAAAAAAGTTGTAATGGAAATGTTTGAAAAAACAATCGAAGGAGTAAGCTGTGCCTGTGACATTTTAAGTGAGTACGATTCAAAAGTAATAGACAAGGTTAAAGAGTACGAAGAAGAAGTGGACAAGTACGAGGATAAGATAGGAACCTATCTTGTAAGAATCAGTACAAGAGACTTAAGTGAAAGTGACAGCAAGAGCGTAAGTGAGTTATTACACATCATCGGAGACATTGAAAGAATTTCAGACCACTCAGTAGGAATAGCAAAGTCAGCAGAAGAAATTCATGATAAAAAATTACATTTCTCAGAAAATGCAAGAAAAGAATTAAAAGTTTTAATTAATGCAGCAAAAGATATTTTGAATCAGTCACAGACAGCTTTTGAAAATAATGATATGGATGCTTCATTAACTGTTGAGGCATTGGAAGAAGTAATAGACCATTTGAAACACCAGTTGAAGAAGAGACATATTGACAGATTAAAAAATGGTAAGTGCACAATTGAGCAGGGATTTATAATGACAGACATTCTTACTTCTTTGGAAAGAATATCAGACCATTGTTCTAACATTGCAGGATGTGTTGAGGAAATTGAACATGACAGTCTTGGACTTCATGCATACAGCAGTGAAATAGATAAAAATCCGGGAAGTAAATTCTATCAGGTTTATACACAGAACAAAGATAAATATGCAATTGACTAGAATTAAGTTAGGTTTATTGCAGATTAAAGAAAGAAGGTTGATTTTATGCATACAATTTATGAAAAATTGTGGCTTATATCTTCAGAACTAAACCATTTAACAAAGGTAAACAAAAAAAGTTTATATATGGCTATAAGTGTTATGTTTTGGATACTTGTGGCAACAATATTTTGTGTTGTATTGGAAATTTTTTGTAAAATATCTTATATAACATTGGCTGTAATTATTGGTTACGTAGCTGTTATACCGGGATATTTCGGAGCAGTTATGTACATATACAGAAATACAACACCTAAGGATGTTGAATGAATACCGTGAATGAAAATTAAATAAATATATGGGATAATTAACTATTGTTAATATAAATAATTATTACGGAATATAAACTAAAAAAATTAAATATTTTAATGCCAAAAACTAACTATATAAAACTATTTGTATGTTTTAATTTTTATGGTAAAATTATGGGTGGCTAAACCTTTAATAAATTTTACAAAACAGGAGATAAAGCATGGATAGAAAAGTATTATTTTTAGATTTAGATGGAACTCTTACAAATGATGACAAAAAAGTTACACCTAAAACATTAAAGGCATTGAAGCAAATAATGGAAGAAGGACATATTGTGGCGCTTGCATCAGGACGCCCAACGCCGGGAGTAGCACAGGTTGCAAAAACACTTGAGCTTGATAAGTACGGTGGATATGTTCTTTCTTTTAATGGAGGAAAAGTAATCAACTGGAAAACAAAGGAAGTTATTTATGAGAACGCATTATCAAAAGAATATATTCCTGAATTAGTTGATTATGCAACAGAGAACAAAATCGGTCTTATTACTTATGATGACGATAGCATTGTTGTTGGAACTCCAATAGATGAATATATTGAATTGGAATCATTTATTAACAAGTTGCCTCTTAAAGAGAAAAATCTTGTTGAGTATGTTGATTACAATCCTAACAAATGTCTGCTAACGGCACCGGGCGAGATTGCAGCAGAACATGAAAAGATTCTCTCAAAGAAGTTTGAGGGAAGAATAAGCATATATCGTTCAGAGCCATTCTTTATAGAAGCATTGCCAATGGGAATTGATAAAGCACATTCAATAGAAGTTCTTATTAATCATCTTGGAATTCCAAAAGAGAATACCATTGCCTGTGGTGACGGATTTAATGATCTTACAATGATTAAGTACGCACACGTTGGTGTTGCTATGGCCAATGCTACAGACGTGGTTAAGGAGAACGCAGATTACATTACAAAATCTAATAATGAAGATGGGATAGCTCACGTTATCGAGAAGTTTATTCTTGAAAAATAAAACAAAAATATTAAAATATTAAAGTGTTAAAAAGTCCGACTATTATGAAAGCACAGTTGGGATGAGATTTTGAGACACTGTAATAAATATAAGAAAAGGGAGAAAAAATGAAACGAGGAAACAAAAGAATTATCGCGGTACTTACTTTAATGTTTGTTGTTCTTATTGGAACAACAGTTTTTGGTGCCGACGAAGAGACTAAGTATGTTCCACAGTTGTTTGGAACATTTTGGGCACTGGTTCCACCACTGGTAGCCATAGCATTAGCACTTATTACAAAGGAAGTTTACAGTTCATTATTTATTGGAATTGTAATTGGTGGAATTTTTTATTCAGGAGGCTCATTTGAGGGAACAATTGAACATGTATTAGAGGACGGAATAATCGGTTCACTATCTGACGCATATAATGTGGGAATATTAGTATTCCTTGTTGTTCTTGGAACAATAGTTGCACTTATGAATACAGCAGGTGGTTCAGCAGCTTTTGGTGATTGGGCATCTAAACATATCAAAACAAGAGTTGGTGCTCAGCTTGCAACTATTGCGCTTGGTTGTCTTATTTTCGTAGATGACTATTTTAACTGCCTTACAGTTGGTAGTGTCATGCGACCTGTAACAGATAAGCATAATGTTTCAAGAGCAAAACTTGCATATCTGATTGATGCAACAGCAGCACCTGTTTGTATTATTGCACCTATTTCTTCATGGGCTGCAGCGGTAACAGGTTTCGTAAAAGGTCAGGATGGATTTGTAGTATTCATAAAATCTATCCCTTATAACTATTATGCTTTACTTACTATTGTGATGATGATTTCAATAGTTTTGTTAAAAGTTGACTATGGCTCAATGGCTAAACATGAAGCAAATGCGGCAAAAGGTGATTTGTTTACAACAGGTCAGAAGATTTACAAAGTGGAAGAACAGGTTGAAGAAAAGAGAGGCAAGGTTTGTGACCTTGTAGTTCCTGTAGTTACTCTTATTATTTGTTGTATTATTGGTATGATTTATACAGGTGGATTCTTTAAAGGAACAAGCTTTGTTAAGGCATTCTCTGAAAGTGATGCTTCAGTTGGACTTGCTATCGGAAGTATTTTTGCATTAATGATTACTATTGTATTCTATGTTGTAAGAAGAATTTTAAGCTTCAAGAAGTGTATGGATTGTTTGCCTGAAGGATTTAAGGCTATGGTACCTGCAATTCTTATTCTTACTTTTGCATGGACATTGAAGAATATGACAAGCAGCCTTGGTGCAGCAGAATATGTTGGTGGAATTATGAAACATAGTGCAACAGGTTTTGCAATATTCCTTCCTGCAGTTATATTTGTTGTAGGTTGTGGACTTGCTTTTGCAACAGGTACTTCATGGGGAACATTTGGTATCCTTATTCCTATTGTTGTTCAGGCGTTCCAGAAAACTGATCCTGCAATGATGATTATTGCTATTTCAGCATGTATGGCAGGTGCAGTATGCGGTGACCACTGCTCACCAATTTCAGATACAACAATTATGTCATCAGCGGGAGCGCAGTGCGAACATACAAACCACGTATCAACACAGATACCTTACGCTGTAACAGTTGCAGTTATTTCATTTATCACATACATCATCGCAGGTGCGTTGCAGAAGGCAGCAGGGCTTGGATGGTTGGCACTTCCAATTGGAATTGTTCTTATGGTAGGAACAGTTGTGGGAATAAAAGTGCTTACAGCAGGAAAAGAAGTGGCAGAGTAGATGCGAGATGAAATTATGCAAATGATTGAAAGACAATTTTATCTGAAATTGAGACTTGGAGAGCTGTTAAGATTTGGGAAAGTTGAGCTTTGGAGTTATGTAAACTAGTAGCGGTTAAAATTGAGATTTATACAAACTTGGATAATAGAAATCAAAGTTATGTAAACCAATGATAATTAGAATGGAAGTTATGTAAGTTGATAACGATTAGAATAAAAGTTATGTAAACTGGAAAAACAAGAAACACCACAACTTATTAGATAATTCAATATTGTTGTGGTGTGTAAAGGCAAATTTTAAACAAAATATGTGATTATATGGTTTGCATAAAACAATTTACACCACAAATTAGTATGAATATTGCAATTGTTGTGGTATAAAATTGTTGATTCATATAAAAAGAGACAAGAAACTGGTTGACATAAATTAAAAATATACCACAAAATTATCGAATAATTGAAAATGTTGTGGTGTATGCGGAATAATTATCGTGAAAACCTTGAATTTGTACCATATAGGCAAGAAAGTGTATAGATGGTACAGATATAAGCAAATTGATGAGCAAGAAACTTGAAATCTGTACCATACGGAGAAGAAAATGTGTATATGGTACAAATATAGGCAAGTTGAAGAGCAAGAAACTTGGAATCTGTACCATACGGAGAAGAAAATGTGTATATGGTACAAATATAAGCAAGTTGAAATGCAAGAAACTTGAAATCTGTACCATACAGAGAAAAAATTGCAAATATGGTACAAATATAAGCAAATTGAGCTGTAGCAGACTTAAAATCTGTACCATATAGAGAAGAATATTCATATATGGTACAAATACTAATAAAATAAGAAAATCCCCTAGCATAGTGGTTGAAATCATTATACTGGGGGATTTTTTATCATATTAATGTAATCAAAGTCGCAAGTTATTATTAATTAAACATACTTGAATAATAGAATACTAATACTTCAATTATTTATTTGACGTTGGCAGATATGGTAGAAGTGCGCCTGCCATATTAGAAATAGGCATTGTCTGCAACCATACACGTCCGGGACCCGTAACTATGGTGTTAAACAAGCCTTCTCCACCAAAGAATATGTTCTTCATTCCGGGAACGGTCTGAATATCCATCTGGCATGTAGCTGTCATAGCAGCAAGGTGTCCGGTGTCTATTACAATCTGCTGACCAGGCTGTAATTCGTATTCAATGACATGGCCATCAAATTCTGCAAAAGCAATACCATTACCTGAAAGCTTCTGTAAAATAAAGCCTTCACCACCGAAAAGACCTGAGCCAAGTTTTTTTCTAAAATGCATTGATAATTCAACACCTGCTTCAGAAGCAAGAAAGGCAGATTTTTGAAGAATAATTTCATTCCCCGGAGTGATATCAAAAGCTTTAATAGAACCTGGAAAGCTTGAAGCAATGGAAATCATTCCGTTAGTACGTTCTGCAGTGTAAATATTCTGAAAAAGAGTATCACCGGATAAGGCTCTTCCGAACATTTTTCCAATACCACCACCGGTAGTTTCCATTTTCATATTAGGTGACATCCAAGCCATGCCGCCACCTTCTGTTATAATTTTTTCTCCGGCGTCAAGTTCACAAATAACAACCGGAAGAGTATCGCCTTGAATTGAATATCTCATAAGGACCTCCTAAAATAATTAAGTTTGTATAATTATTGTATCATAAAGAATATGCAAAAAACAGAATTATATTAATAAAAAGAAGGCAACAATAACATTAGGGTCAGCTTGTGAAAAATCAGAAAAAATGAAGTGTTATAATAATGTTAATTAAAAAATATATAACTTTATGTTTATAAATAATAAGATAGAAGGAGTAAAAATATGAAAAAGAATACGAAAATTATTACAGTAGCTGTGATAATATTGGTGTGTAGTTTATTAAGTGGTTGTCAAGAAAGCAGTCAAAAAGCGAAAGACACAAAGAAACAAAATATTATCGCAGACAAACAGAAAGAAAATTCAAAAGTTGAAGAAACAACTCAAAATGAGAATATTAGAGAAGGTGAAGCTAAAGATGATAATGATTTAACAGGTACATACGTCGATGAAGAATCAGGTGAAACTCTTAAAGTAGTAGTTAAAGATGGAAAGGCTTCATTTTGTCTTTATTCAAAAGATGGAGAGGAATATTCTGATTTTAAAGAAAAGGATAGGGACATAAAAGACAATTATATAGATGGTGAAATGTCATATGTATCAAAAAATATGGATGGATCATTGGCAGTTTCATCTGGCTCAGGAGGTTCATGGGGCAAGTTTGTAAAGAAAGAAAAAGGGGCAAAAATTGATTTTACAAATTTTAATTCATCTGACAGATTGGAAAAAGAAACATATCAGGAAAGCGATGGAATCAAAATAGATAAGGATAAAATAAATAATAAAGTTTTAAAATTTGAAAATGATGATGGAGAGCTATGCTTTACTTACCTTGATGATGACGGTTCATATTTTGATGAGATAGTTTCAGGAGCATGGTATGACGAAAATGGCGCACCTTTAGCTAAAATGCCACCGTTAAATCTTTGGAGAAAAGGACATCTTTGGACAGGAGATTTAAATGACTTTCATTTTGTTAATCCGAAAGGGTTTACAATGGATCAGTTAAAAAGAACGAATCCGTCAGATGATATGGAGGGGGATTTGTATGCGATTATTTTGAAAAACATTACTAAAGAACAGGGTGATGATAATATGATTTATTATGGCGAAGATTATTACACAGGGGAAGAAGTAATGTTTAGAGGAAAATATAGCAAAATATTGAATGGTGACAATGTCTTAATAATAGGACAATTTATAGGACTAACAGAAGATGATAGTCCGGAATTAGATGTATGGCGCGTAGAGCTATGTAATGACAGATTTTAAAAATATAATTCTTTTAAGGTGTTCCCTAAAAGTTTAATACTTTGGAACACCTTAAATCTTTTTATAATTATTTTTAATCTTTTACCTGGCTTCCGTCAGGTTCCATATGATAATTGTCCTTATAGATTAATTTAGAAATTGGCACAATCTGAAAGCCTTTTTCCTGCAGTCCTTCTATTACTTTAGGCAGAGCTTGGGCGGTGTATTTGGCACCGTTGTGCATAAGGATGATGGAGCCGTTTCTTAGTGATTTGTGGTTTAAAACTGTGTTTACAATTGGTTCAACGCCATAATTTTTCCAGTCAAGAGAGTCAACATCCCATTGGATTGTGTAGTAGCCACAATTTTTCGCCTGTTCAATAAGGGCATTGTTGTAGTCACCGTAAGGTGGACGGAAAAGGCACATTTTAGTGTTAGTAAGCTTTTCAACTTTTTCGGTTACGGAGTTTAATTCATCACAAATGGAAGAGTTGTTAAGCTGTGGCATGTGCTTGTGGTGTTCGCTGTGATTTCCCAAATCGTGTCCGGCTGCTTTTATGGCTTTTACATCATCAGGGTAGCTTTCAACCCAACCGCCGGTCATAAAGAAAGTTACATTAATCTTATATTTCTTTAAAATATCAAGGATTTTCTGAGTATCTTCATTTCCCCATGCAGCGTCAAAAGACAGCGCAACCATAGGTTTGTCAGTGTTAACGCGATAAATGGGGAGCTTCTTGCCATTAGTAGAAACGGTAATGGCTTCAAGTCCGTTGCTAAATAAATCTTTTTCGTAAATATATGTAGCACCGGCTATCATAATAAGAATGACAAGCCAGAAAATACTTCTTTTCATAAGTGGAATTCTTTCTGAAGATGACATAAGCATACTTTCCAAGATAATTACTATAGTTTATGTAAAGAAAATAATAATATGAAATTTAATTATAAGAATATTTCTATGACAGACATACTATAATGACATTTTCGTTATACATTATTATGCTTCATTAGGCAGAATAAAAATATAGCATATATATATATACTATATCAATAAATGTTAAAAAATATCAATAATTTTTCGTCGACAATCCCCTAAAACCAAACCGACAATTCCTTCTCAAAAATCTCCTGAGCACATTTCCAAAACTTTATCAAGTACCTAGAAACTGCAAAAATCGCCCAAAAAACATACAATTTTTGCCACTTTGCGTACAAATAGGAAACTTAGTGCTATAAAAATGACTAACAGTTCTGTGTAGAAAATGTTTGAAAATACATTAAAAAAGTACTGGGCGTTCAATGGAGCGGAAAATTAAATTAGAACGTCGGGAAGGCACTGCAACTGAAGTAGGGGTAAAAATGAAATAGCGGAAAGTACTAAATCAGTGTTTAAGGTAGTAAAGGTATTTATAAGATATTAATTTAAATAATTAGGAATAAGGAATTAGGAAATGCCAAAAAATGACTCAAATATAATGGCAAAAATATAAGATGCAAAACTATGACGCACTTAAAAGGTATATGGAGAAATCGGACTCATCTGTATATATGGGGAAGCATACAGATTACAAAAGAAGAACACATCTGACAGTACTTTTCAGAAAAACTTAAATATATAGAAAAGCCAATACATCCAATTCTTTTAAAGATAAGGGGTTGTAAATAAATAAGAAGGAGGAACAAAGATTATGAAGAAATTAATTTCTAAATTAGGAGTTTTAGCAAACTGTATGGCTTTAATGTTAGTTATTCAGAGTGCTAACACAGCTTGCGCATGGATTGTTCATCAGCCTGAATTTCCAGAACAGGCAAGCAAGTTTAAAAAGGTAAAATAATATGATTGAAAAGTTAACCAATCATATTGTGGATTGCCAAATCGCTTCCGGAAAAATCAAAGAGGAAGAAGGTAGCGTGTATCGATACGGATACACGCTATTTTTTGAGAAATTAATCAATATAGCCATAGCTTTAATAATTTGTTTAATAACAGGTAAGTGGCTTGCGGTAGGACTTTTTCTTCTTGCAGTTATTCCGTTTAGAAGTTTTGCAGGAGGCTGGCATGCAAAAGAATTTTGGCAATGTGCGATTTTATCTAATTTGATGATAGTCATAATGCTAATTTGTATTGAAAAATTATGCATAACCAAAGAAATAGTATACGTAATTTTTGAAGTAATAACACTTTTAGCACTTATTTTTATAATACCAACACAGAATCCTAACAAAAAATTATCGCAAAATGAATTAAAAAAATATAAAAAAGTTTCATTTATTATATGGTTAGTACAATGTTGTTTGTTAGTTGTATTTTTTGTTTACAAAAGTTATCAATTTTCCACTATAATGTTGTATACTCATATTGTTATAGTAATCGCAGCGGTAGCTCAGACTATGAGCGAAACAAAAAACAGATAGATAAAGAGTGGAATAAGATAATGTTTAATGTTGCAATATGTGATGATGACAAAAATTTTATACAGTACGTTGAAGATATAATTAAGGAATTAGGATATGCGGAAGATGTAAAGTTTTTTGAATATCTGTCAGGTGAGGAATTTCTTTTTGACATAGATGAACGTGGGGATTTGGACTTAGTTGTTTTGGATATTCAAATGGGTGAAACAGACGGAAATCAGGTTTCTGTTGAACTTAGAAAAAGATATAAAAGTACAACTTTAGTTTTCTGTTCAGGATATTTTAAACCATCTCCGGAGAATATTAAAGTTTCGCCTTTTAGATTTTTATTAAAGGAATATTCAAGAGAGAGAATGGTAAGTGAGTTTAAAGAAATTTTTGAATATTTAACGAACAATAAAGATGAGCCTTCGATTGTATGTCGGGGAGAAAGAAGTCAGGTCCAGGTGTATGCTAATGAAATTATGTATATTGAAATTTCTAAGAGAGGAACAAAAGTACATACGTTAAACAAAGTTGGTCTGGTAGAAAAAGTATATTCCTGTAAAAAGAGTTTAGGTTTTTTGTATGAATTGTTTAAGGAAAGTAATTTCGCTTATGCACATAACAGCTATATTGTTAATTTGAAATATGTAAAAAAGCTTTGCTCTGAGGAACTAAAATTAGTTGATGGTCAGGTTTTATCAGTTTCAAGAACGAAGATTAAGAATTTAAGAAAACAGGTTACAGAGTATTTTGAGAGAAAATATAGGTAGGGGAGAATAGAATGAAAACGTTGATTTTGATTTTCCATTTATTGGTGTGTATATTTGAAGTATGGATGCTATCTGATTTTTATGATGCCTTTTTAGGCTATAAAAATAAAGGAAAAAAGAGAAATATATTTATAGTATTATGTTTTGCATTAATTATTTTTGCAATTAATAGCTTTAATAATACAGTATTAAATCTGTCAGTTGTACCATCTATGTATTTTGTGTTAGCTGTAGTAGGTTTTAGTGGAAACATATACAAAAAAATATTTGGAACTTTCATAGGCACGGTAGTTCTTATGGGAACAGAATTAATTGTTGTGGGAGCGTTAAGTGTAACATCCCAGCAGTTAATTGAAAGCAGTATGATGTATGAACCTTCAGCCATAAGGTTAACTGTAATTGTAAAAATAATTACTCTTATGGTGTTTGCCGTTATTAAACAGTTTGTGACAAAAGAAGGAACAAATATGGACGGGGCAACATTTATGCTATATATGGTTTTGCCGTTGTCGAGTATTGGAATTATGTTTTCCATAGCTTTTTGCAATATTGATTTTGGAAATGTAACTTTAGCAAAATACTGTCTTGCAATATTTTGTATTCTGCTTATGGTAGGAAATGGAACAGCATTTTATGCCTATAACAGATATGCAAAACTTTGTATGGAAAGAGAAATTAATAAGCGTACAGTTCTTATGCAGGAAATGGAGCTTGAAAATTATAAGAAGATTAATCAGGCAAATGATAAGTATATGGAATTATTACATAATTCAAATCATTATATGAGGACTGTGTATGGATTGTTAGAACAGGATAATAAAGATGAAGCAATAAACATTATGGATTCTGTTTTGACCGAATATGAAGAGGGTGAGCTTATTGAATATAGTACGAATTCTATACTTAATACTATTTTAAGCGAATATTATGATAAGTCTAAAACCAATCATATAGAATTTAACATTTTCGTTGAACCGGGATTTAATATTGAGTGCGTTGAGTCCATGGATCTTGTAGCAATGGTTAGCAATTTGATTTCAAATGCATATGAAGCAGCACTGAAAAGTGACGAGAAGAAAATAAAAGTTCAAATGTATATGCAAAATGACGGAAGTTTTATTATAATAAAGATAGAAAATTCATTTAGTGGGGAGATAGTAAGGCAAGGTGACAGGTTGCTTACAACAAAGAAAGACGGAAATATTCACGGCGTAGGAATTGAAAGCGTTGAAAAAGTTGCAGAAAAATATGATGGTTGGGTTTCTACATCATGGGGCAATAAAAGTTTTAGGACAATGTTAGTACTTAATAATTCTTATGTTGTGTAAATAACAACGGAGATTAAAATGAAAAACAGAAGAAGAAAAAAGAAGAAAAGCTTATTAAAGAGAATATTTATTTTTCTTTTAATTGTGGCAGTTGCCGCAGTGGCACTTATAGGGGCAAGGTACTTTATTAACAGACAGAAAGTTGTAAAACTGGATGAGATTGAAATGCCGGACTGGATTAAGTCGGAAATTATTGAGGTGGACGGCACTTCAAGAAGCGGTGAAAAGCTAAGTTCCGTAAAGGATATTGTGGTTCACTATGTTGGCAATCCGGGAAGTACGGCAGAACAAAATAGAAATTTTTATGCAGGGGACCAGTCTAATGTCAGTTCCCATTTTGTTGTGGGTTTAAAGGGAGAGATTATTCAATGTATTCCTTTGTCTGAAATGTCTGCAGCAAGTAATTGGCGAAACAATGACACTATTTCAATAGAGGTTTGTCATCCTGATGATACGGGAAAATTTAATAAGAAAACATACAAGTCATTGGTTAAGCTTGTGGCTTGGTTAGAGGATCAGTGTGGACTGGAAGATGGGGACGTTATAAGGCATTATGACATTACAGGAAAAGAGTGTCCAAGATATTTTGTAACCCATGAGGATGCGTGGAAAAAGTTTAAACAGGATGTGGCAGATTATAGAAAGGGTGAACAGTAATGATTACAAAGATGGGTGTACCTTTTAATGGCTTGGCAGGAGCAGGTTTTTCAGGAAGTTATAAGGGAATGAGATTTTTTATGAAAACTTATGACAAAGAAAATATTAGCGTATTCGTTTATCCTGAGCCATATAATTTTGAAAATACTAAGGATGAAAATAAGGAGAAAGTGGAGTTCCCTTATACTCACGAAGGCGTGGACCAGTGTATTGACTGGCTTAATCAGAAATACATTGATGATAAAGATAAATGGGATGAGGCATTTAATTCAAGAATGAATGCGGAATAATAAAGTACGAAAGGCTTAAAGATATGACAGATTTTAGAATTTTGATAGTGGAAGATGAGGAAGCCATTGCCAAGATGATTCAGATGAATTTAAGGGTGGCAGGCTATAAGACAGACATATATATGGACGGTTTGAAAGCGGCAGAGCATATTAAGGAAGATTCCAGATATGATTTGGCGCTTTTAGACGTTATGGTGCCGGGAATGGATGGGTTTGAATTGTTGGAAGTTTTGAAACCATACAAAATCCCGGTTATTTTTCTTACGGCAAAGGACGATATTGAGTCAAAGATTCACGGTTTAAAAGGTGGGGCAGAAGATTACATTGTAAAACCTTTTGAGATCCTTGAATTAATGGTAAGAATTGAAAAAGTTCTGGAGCGTAATAAGAAGCAGTCAGAAATTATAAAAATACTTGATTTGGAAATTAACAATGCGGAGCATACAGTTAGAAAAGCAGGAGTTGAGGTTAATTTAAAACCTAAGGAATTTGAACTTTTAAGTGTTTTGGCGAAAAACAGAAACAGGGCAATTTCAAGAGAAAAGCTTTTAAGTATGGTTTGGGGCTATGAGTTTGAAGGGGAAACAAGAACTGTTGATGTGCATATAGGTCAGTTAAGGAAGAAACTTAATCTTTCAGAAAATATAAAAACTATTTCAAAAATGGGATATAGACTTGAAGATTAAAGGGCGACTAAAAAATCTCGAAAAAAAATTAAAAAAAGGTTTAGGAAAAAAATCACAGATTAGGAGCAAGAATGAAACTTAAGACTAGGATAATTTGTATAAGTAGCGTAGCTTTTCTTGTGGCAATGCTTTTGGCTGAGCTTGTTATGGGGATGTATGTTTACAGAAATAACAAAGACGAAGCTGTTTTTAATGGTTATAAATATAGTTACGAAGTTGCCGATAAGGTAAGAAAAAATATTCCGTCAGTAAATGATGGAACAATTTACGAATCCTACATAGACTATTTTACGAAAAAGAATGAAAACGATCTGTTTATATTTGTAAACGTTGACTCAAATGACAGAGAGAAGGTTTACAATGCTACAAATATTGAGTACAAGCAGATATCAAAGCTTAAATATAAAGAGTATGTGAATAATACATTAAATCAGAAAGATGAAATATCCTACGTTGACTTTAACAAGGGTAGCGGAAAGTATCTTGTATACCAAGTGGATATAAATAAGCAGACAACACTTTACATAATTAGGGACATAACGTACCTTAAAAATCAGATGATAAAGCTTAGTATAATTATGATATCGGCAACGGTTTTCATAGCAATAGCAGTTATAAGTGTTTTGTGGGTTTTGTTGGGAAAAGCCTTTAAACCACTAAATGAGTTAAATGAAACAGCATTGACAATGAGTGAAGGCAAGTATGACAATAGGGTTAATATTGGAAGCAAAGACGAAGTAGGACAATTAGGGGAAAGCTTTAACAAAATGGCGGAGGCTGTGGAAAACAGAACAAAAAGTCTTCAGGAATCAGAAGAAAAAAAGACTATTTTTATGGGAAATCTGACTCACGAATTGAAAACACCAATGACGGCAATTTCAGGCTACGCCCAGACACTTCTTATGGCTAAAGTGGGTGAAGAAGACAGAAAAGAAGCACTTATGTATATTGTTGACGAATGCGAAAGATTGGAGCGTTTGTCAAAGAAGATGATGGAACTTCTTGATATAAGTAATGACCAAAAGATTCAATGGGAGCAAATAAGTGCAAAGGAATTGTTTGAAAAGGTAAGCAAGTCCTGCAAAAGTATTCTTGAAAGAAAGAATATGACTTTGGAAACAGAGGAGCACGGAGAAGTTTTTGTGGCAGATATAGATTTAATGTCCGATGTAATAATTAATCTGGTGGACAATGGTGTAAAGGCAAGCAGTCAGGGACAGAAAATTATATTAAGGGCAAACAAAAGTGCCATAGAAATTCAGGATTTTGGAATAGGAATTCCACTTGAAGAACAGAGAAAGATTCTGGAGCCATTTTATATGGTAGATAAGTCCCGAAGCAGAAAAAACGGAGGTGCAGGTTTAGGACTGGCACTTGTATCTGTAATAGCTGAAAAATATAACATTAAATTAGAAATAGAAAGCCAGCCGGGAAAAGGAAGCAAGTTTATTTTAATATTTAATGACGCAGTATAAAAATAACAATTTACAATTTGATTACAATTCGATGAATACATGATTAAACAGACCATGATAGTATATTGACACAGGATATATTATTATGGTCTGTTTCTTATTAAAGAATTTATTTCAAAGAATTAAAAAATCTTTGAGACAAACTAAGGAGTGAGGTATTGATTATGAAAAAGAAAATAATATCGTTGGTTCTTGCAACGGCAATAGCAATGTGTGGTTGCCAGAAGGCACCGGAAAATGCAGCAGTAAAAAAGAAAGATTTTGACAATATGATTAAAGAGGCACAGGAGACTACGGATAAGGATAATGCTCCTGAGAATATGGCAAAAAAATATGATTCTTACAAGAATGAAATTACTGATAAAAAAATGGGAGTATATGTAACGGCAGATGCAAAAGTGGATATTCCAAAGTCAAAAAAGATGTCAGTGTACAGAGTGTCACAAAAAAAGATTGAACAGTCAATGGTTGATAAAATTAAAGACCAGCTATTTGAAGGTGATGAAATATATGACGGCTGTATCCTAAAGATGGACACTAAAGCCACAGTGGCAGAAGAAATCAGACAGAAAAAAGAACAGTTGGCTAATCTAAGTGAAGGAGGAGATCCAAAAGAATATATTGAGGCATCTATAAAGGAATTGCAAAAGAAGTATGACAAAGTTCCAAAAACAATAGACAAATCTAAGTATAAGTCCGATATGAAGTTAACAAAAGTTAAAGACTTATATGAGAAAGACAAAAATAATTCTTATTATGAGTGGCAGAATGAGTTTGGTGGAGACAATGAAGTTATATATGCAATTTCAGATGCTAAAGATGGATACAAAAAAAACATATACATTCAAAATAATAAAAATTATGGAAATATAATTTCTTTTAGCAAAAATAAAAGTTCTTATGGTCAGGTATCATCAATAACTGTTTCGGAAGAAAATAATATGATGGATACAAATTGTGGAATGTGGAAGGTTGGAGTCAAGCCAAGTTATGCAGATATTATTTTTGAAACAGGAAGTGGCGTAAATATAATACAGAGTATGAAGGAAGTAAAAGATGACACATGCACTTTAAGTGAAAAAAAAGCTAAGGCTAAGGCAGATGAATTTCTTAAAAATATAGGAATTAGCGGCTTTGATATTGATACTAAGGGACAATATTATGAATTGTTGGCTAATCAGGAAGAAGATAAATATGAATATAGAAAGGTATGGTATTTTAAATATTTAAGAAGTATAGACAATGTTTTGGTAAATAATGAGGGGGATTCTAAATATGCAGATAGTGGTCAGGGAGAGAGCTTTACAAAATATATGTGGCCGGGAGAAAGTATTCAGATATGCATCAATGACCAGGGGGTAGTTGAATTTAGATATGGTGCGCCTATTAAGGTTAATAAAAAAGTTGTGGAAAATGCAAAACTTAAAACTTTTGAGCAGGCGAGAAAAATATTTGAAAAGATGATTGTTACAACTAATGCCAATGAAGATGGCGATGGTTATATGAAGAACATTTCAGTAAGCAAAGTAGCTTTAAGATATATGAGAATAAGCGAAAAAGATAAGTTTGACACAGGATTGTTAGTTCCGGTATGGGATTTTATAGGAACATATGAGGACGATGCGGAAAGGGATTCGTCATATAGGGATAAAAGTATTCTCACGGTAAATGCCATAGATGGAACTGTTATTGACAAGGGATTGGGATATTAACAGAGGTGAAAGGTGAATAGTTTTGAAACGGATTTGAAAAGGGGGATTTTTAGTATACCCTTTGGAGTGGGGATGGTTCTGGAATTGATAATTTTGTTCACTCAGGGTTTTGAGGCAGATATGTACAAAGTAAGTGTGCCGGTTATTGCCTCACTTCCTTACTCAATGGCTTGGCTTATGGATTACCAAAGCGGTTATATTAAATTCTACGTTTCACGTGTTGGAATATCAAAATATATTTTTGGAAAGATTTTTGCATGTGGCATAAGCGGAGGTGCTCTTGGGACAATGGCTGTGTGGATATACAAAGTGATTTCAAAAAATTCAGACATAAATATACAGTTGATTTTTATGTCATTTGCCTTGTGGGCAATTGTTGCGGCAACTTTGGCAGCCTGGTCTAACAGCAGGTACATAGCTTATGGTGGCGGATTTGTTATTTATTATATTCTTGTTATTTTGCACCAAAGGTATTTCGGACAGGTTTATTGCCTTGATCCGTATGAGTGGTTTAATCCTAAACAGAGTTGGATGTTTGATACTCAGGGGATAATGATTTTGATAGGCGGATTGATGATTATTTTTGTGTGCATATATTATTTACTTGTTAGGAGGTGCATTGAAAATGTATAAAGTTAAGGCAGTGTGGCTTATTGCACTTTCTAATTTTAGAAAATGGAAAGAGAATCCTCAGATAATTTTGGCTTTTTGTTTAGGATTTATTTTATGTTTTCTATTGTCAGACAAGGTTATTTCTTTTGCACATGATAAGGGAATAGTAATGCAGGCACTGGAGCCTTTTATATGGACTTTTGGAGATGCAACGTCAGTTTTGATAATTTCACTTTTACTTGTTTTATTATTTTCAGATATGCCTAATGTTGGAAATGAAGTCCCATTTATGCTTGTGAGAATAAGCAGAAAAACGTGGATGTTAGGGCAGATTTTATATATGATTCTGGCTACGGTTTTGTTTACTTTATTTCTTCTTTTGTCGACAATTTTACTTTCGGCATCAATGGTTTACACGGCAGATATGTGGAGTGACACCGCAGCAGTACTGGGATATTCAGACATAGGAAAAAATATCTTCGTGCCGTCTTTTGTAAAAGTTATGGAGTTGTCGCTGCCATCTGAGTGTGCAATAAATGTGTTTCTACTTATAACAGGGTATGCTGTTTTTATGGCAAGTATAATTTTGTTCTTTAATCTTTTTAAAAATAAAGGTGGGGTTATTGTAGCCATAATATTTAGCGGTTTTGGTTTTTTGTTAACACCGGATATTATTGCGCAATGGCTGAAAATCCCTGCAGAACAAATGGCTATGGCAAATATATATTTCGGCTGGCTGTCGCCACTTAATCAGGCAACTTACCATATGCATAATTTCGGCTATGATAATTTACCAAAACTTTGGCAGTCATATGTATTCTTTGGAGTTGGCATTTGTGTGTTGTTCGTGCTTTCTTTAATTAAGGTAAGAAAGTACAATTTTAATTTTACGGGAACTATGAATTAAGGTAAAAAATATAATTTTAACTTTACAGGAACTATGGATTAAGGTAAGAAAATATAATTTTAATTTCATAGGAATTTTAAAGGTGGCGTATAAGGAAAAGCGTAATTGAGAAAGAAGGGAAAAAATGGAAAGAGTGGCAAAAATAGATTCACAGGGAATTGTTGTTGAACACGTATACAAGTCTTTTGGAAAAGAGAATGTTTTGAAAGATGTAAGTCTGGAAATAAAGCCTGGACAGATTTTTGGAGTGGTGGGAAATAATGGTAGCGGAAAAACTGTTTTGATGAAATGTATTTGTGGATTTATGAAATCGGATAAAGGGAAGATATATGTTAATGGAAGCAGAATAGGTTACGATTGTGATTTTCCTGAAAGTCTTGGAATAATTATTGAAACTCCCGGTTTTATTCCTACTTACAGTGGATACAAGAACCTGAAAATCCTGGCAAGTCTGAAAGGGCTTATAGGCAAAAATGAAATAAAGAAAACAATTGAACGTGTAGGACTTGATCCTAATATGAAAAAGCCTGTGTCAAAATATTCATTGGGAATGCGACAAAGGCTTGGCATTGCACAGGCAATTATGGAAAATCCTAAAGTTTTGATTTTGGACGAACCTTTTAACGGATTGGACAAAACGGGAGTGGTTCATATGAGAGGTTTGATAAAAGATTTGAAGGAACAGGGGAAGGCAATACTTCTTGCAAGTCATAATACCAAAGATATAGAGGAGTTGTGTGACAAGGTACATGATATGGAGGATAAATGGTAATGAAGGGGTTAAAGAGAACTATAACAATAATTATGGCAGTTGCAGTTCTGTGTCACTTGTTTGGAATTGAAAGTGTAAACGTAAAGGCAGATGCCATAGATGATACAACAACTGTAGCTGTAACAGGAGATGGTGACGATACATTGGCAAGTTCGGTTTTGTACATAGATAACATTAATTGTTTTAGTGGAATGTCAAAGTCTTATTCTAAGGGCTATGCACCTGAAACATCAAATGGATATACGGATATTATTATTCCGATAAAGTCAAAAACAGATTTAAAGGATAATGTTTTGAAAGCGTCCCTTAACTTAGGAGAAGTTGAAAATACACCCTTTGTATACAAAAGTTATATTAAAGATATTTATTTAACTGACAACAAAATTAGCAGAAGCAATAAGTTTGTTAAAGAATATATGGTAAAGTTTCGAATTAAATTAAAGAAAAAAAGGCACAACGGAACATACCCTGTAACTATACATTTATCAGCTACAGACAAGAAACAAAATCCAATAGAGCAGGATTTTACAGTTTATGTAACAGTCAAAGATGGAAAAAATCTAAACGAAACAGAACCGATAACTGAGCTGGAGCCTGAGACAGAACCTGAAACAACACCTTCTTTTGAACCAAAGGTAATAGTTAAGTCATACAAATTATCCAAGACTAATGTTGTGGCAGGTGATGATGTGACGGCAACAGTAACTTTGCTTAATACAAATAAATCTGAAATTGTAAAAAATCTTACAGTTGTGGCTTCATCTGAAAGTGAGTTTTTGCAACTTACAGACAAAAGCGATACCGTTTATATTTCTTCCATTGGGGCAGGTGGAACAGCAGTTATAAAAGTGAAATATAAGATTTTACTGGCGGCAACTCCGGCACAATATGATTTAACACTTACAATGTCTTATGCCGATTCAATGGGAACAGCCTATTCCCAAACAGGTAAGATTAAAACCATTGTAGGTCAGAAATCAAGAATTCAATTTGATGATTTGGCAATAAGCAGTGAAGCGGAGATTGGAGATACAATTGAGGCACAGGCTAATGCCATGAACCTTGGAAAAGGCACAATATATAATGTTCGTGGTGAAATAGAGGCTGACGGTCTTACTCCTGCAGGTACCATATATATTGGAAATATTGAACCCGGTTCCATGGGAAGTGCCACAACCAAAGTTGTTGTGGATGGATTAAAAAACGAAGCAAGTCCCTATGGTGTAACGAAGGGAACAATAACATTTTATTACGAAGATGCTAATGGGAAAGAAAGACATGAAAAGAAAGAATTTACAGTAAAAATCAAGTCTATAAAATCAGTTGAAAAAGAAAATCAACAGGATAAACCGGCGCAATGGTGGACAATTATGTCGGTAATAATTATTGTAATCATCGGAATTGGTGCAGTTATAGGCTATAAAGAAATAAAGCGAAGAAAGAACTAGGTTGGGTATGAAAAAAATAAGAGAACTTTTAAAGCTTAGAAAACAGGATGATTTTGTAAAGATTATTTTTATATACATAATTATCTCCATTGCAATGATTGTAACTATATTGATTAATGGGCTGAATATGTATAAAACTATTTATACTTCTAAAGAATATGTATTAACATCAGCCAAAGAAATTTCTGACAATGGTTATGAAAATCTTAAGAAGATTAAAAATATTAGTTCAGTAAGCAAGCAAAAAACAGAATCCATATCTTTTGGAGGAGAAAGTTTTTTTCAATGCGTAAAAGTATCTACTAAGTATATGAAGGAAGTTTTTGGTGTAAAGAATGAAAGTGGAATGAGTTGCTTTTATGTAAGCAGAAAAGTTATTGATGAAATGAAAAACAATCCGGCAGAAGTCTTTGGTGAAAATGACGATAATGAAACTAAGTCTGAGAAAATACAGGAGAATAAGAAAACAGAAATAAATTACAAAACCGAAGAGGAGGAGGGTTGGAAAACAGCAGCAGCCATACTTCTAAATAATAGTCTGATTAATGATGAGGAAGTAATCTTAATGCCTGTAAGTGATGCGGAATTATCTGAGCAGATTAATGAAGTAAGGGTTTTAGTATCCACTCAGGACATAAGTGGTATTTTTGAAAAAGAAGTAGAGCAGAAACAATATAGTTTCGCGGATAATGATTCACTGAAACAGGTTCAGAATGAAAGTAATATTTTGCTGCTAAAAATTAAGTATGAAATTGCAATTGCCGTATTGTGTATTAGTATGTGCATTTTTTCAATAAAAAGAGTTAAGAATCAATTTAAATATGAAAAAAGGTTTTTAGAAAAATAATTGTCGAACAAACAAGAAAATTATTGATAAAAATTCTCAATATAGTCTATAATAACTAAAAAGGATTGTGAGAGTGCAAATCAGGTCACAATCAGCATAATCCTAATTGGAGTGTATTTGCATATAACCAGTGTAGGAAAAAGCAAGTAGCCATAGAAACGCATTAAGGTTACAGGGCTAGGAGGCATATTACATTATGAGACTTTCAGATTTGAAACAGGGACAGACGGGAACAATACGTCAGGTAGGTGGAGGCGGTCAATTACGTCAACATTTCCTTGATATGGGATTAATACAGGGAACTGAGATTACATATATAAAGGCTGCACCTATGGGTGACCCTATAGAATATAGAATTTGGGGATATGAATTAACTCTTCGAAAAGATGATGGGACCAAGATTGAAATAGAATTAGTGGAAAAAAGAGAAGGTAAAAAAGAAACAGGAGAACATAAATCTTCTAATTTTACTAACCATCCTCATATTGGTGAATCAGGAATTTATCACGTAAAACAGCGTGGGGAAACAATAGAAAAAGGACAGTTAATAACTTTCGGATTGGCAGGAAATCAGAATTGTGGAAAGACTACTTTGTTTAATCAGCTTACAGGCTCTAATCAGCATGTGGGGAATTTTCCGGGAGTTACGGTAGACAGAAAAGATGGTCAGATAAGAGGCCAGGAACAAACAATGGTTGTGGATTTGCCAGGAATTTATTCCATGTCACCTTATACAAGCGAAGAAATTGTATCAAGAGAATATTTTCTAAATGACAGACCCAGGGGAATAATTAATATAGTAGATGCAACTAACATAGAACGAAATATGTATCTTACAATGCAGTTAATAGAGCTTGATATACCAATGGTTCTTGCTCTTAATATGATGGATGAAGTAACTGCTAACGGTGGAACAATTGATGTTAATAAGCTAGAGGCCACACTTGGAATTCCGGTTATACCTATTTCTGCAGCAAAGAATGAAGGTGTAGATGAATTAATTGAACACGCTATGCATGTGGCAGTTCATAGAGAAAGACCGGGACGAATGGATTTTTGTGATGCTGATGGAGAAGACCATGGTGCAGTTCATAGATGCATTCATTCTATTATGCATCTTATTGATGATCATGCACATAGCAATTTGGTGCCTATTAGATTTGCAGCAAGCAAAATAATAGAAGGTGATACAGATATAATTGATCGTTTAAAGCTTGATCAAAATGAAAAAGAAATGATTGAACATATTATTGTTCAGATGGAAAATGAAAGTGGAATGGATAGACTTTCAGCCCTTGCAAAAATGCGTTTTACATTTATAGACAAGGTATGCAAGTCAACTGTTGTAAAACCAAGGGAGAGTAAAGAGCATTTAAGAAGTCAAAAAATAGACAAAATCCTTACAGGAAAATATACAGCAATTCCTGCTTTTGCAGTAATAATGGCATTGATTTTCTGGTTAACATTTGGTGTTATAGGAAACAGACTTCAGGCACTTATGGATATGGGGATAAGTTATTTAAGTGATTTATGCAGCAGTGCAATGGTCAGTGCCAATGTTAATGAAGTTTTGCAGTCACTAGTTATTAACGGAATTTTCGTAGGCGTAGGTAGTGTTTTAAGTTTTTTACCTATCATAGTTGTTTTGTTTTTCTTCCTATCATTGTTGGAAGATAGTGGATATATGGCAAGAATTGCCTTTGTAATGGATAAGCTTTTAAGAAAAATAGGTTTATCAGGAAGAAGTTTTGTACCTATGATTATAGGTTTTGGTTGTTCAGTTCCTGCTATTATGGCAACAAGAACTTTACCTTCAGAGCGAGACAGAAAGATGACTATTATGCTAACACCGTTTATGAGTTGTTCGGCAAAGATTCCAATTTATGCGTTTTTTACTGCAGCATTCTTCCCGCAAAATGGAACAATAGTAATGATTGGTCTTTATTTTACGGGAATAATAGTTGCAATATTGTACGCATTAGTATTAGACAAAACTAAGTTTAAAGGTGAACCGGTTCCTTTTGTTATGGAACTTCCAAACTACAGAATGCCGGGAGCTAAAAGTGTGTTAAGACTTATATGGGATAAAGCAAAAGACTTTATTACCAGAGCATTTACGGTAATATTTATTGCTTCTCTTATTATATGGTTCCTTCAGACATTTAGCATTACATTTAATATAGTGTCTGATTCTAAAGATAGTATTCTTGCATTAATAGGCGGTGTAATAGCACCAATATTTGCACCACTGGGATTTGGAGACTGGAGAGCATCAACAGCTCTTATAACAGGCTTTACAGCAAAGGAAAGTGTTGTAAGTACAATGACTGTGTTATTGGGTGGAAGTCCTGTGGCAAATATGTTTGATACACATAGTGCAATAGTATTTTTAGTATTTACACTGTTGTATACTCCGTGTGTTGCAGCCATTACTTCGGTTAAAAGAGAACTGGGTGGAAAATGGGCTATTGGAGTTGTGGCATTACAGTGTGGAATAGCTTGGATAATAGCTTTTCTGGTTAATCTGATTCTTATAGTTGCAGGTGTTTAAGTTTGCTTGACAAGTGTTTTTTCTTATAATATAATCAGTTTTAATGGCGACGACGAAGAGAAGTAGCATTAATTATCGCTTTCAGAGAGCAGGCGTAGGTGGAAGTCCTGTAGAATGAATTAATGTGAATAACACTTTAGAGCTGCAATCCGAAAGTTGAAAGCTGATGTTAGTTATAGCATAGCGTAAATAGTTGATTTAATTAGTAGGTGAGCCGTAGCTGAACGACAAACAGCAGGTTTTTAAACCGATGAGTGGCTGCATGGCAGTAAATCAGGTGGTACCGCGGACTAAGAATATATGGTTCGTCCTGAAACGATTTCGTTTTGGGACGGGCTTTTTTTATTGAATAAGAAATTATTCTTAAGAATTCGTGCCTTGACAGGGAGTTTTCAATTAACTCTTTGCGTTTATAGTCTCAGTAGAAATCGGATACTCGTATTTTTGAAGGGAGAAAACTAATGAACACGAACACAAACAATATTTATCGTGACGTAACAATGGACAACATTTCAGAAAAAAATGTTGGCGAAACAGTAAGAATTGCCGGTTGGATTGAGAACATCAGAGACCACGGTGGAGTTTCTTTTATTGATCTTAGAGATATGTATGGAGTTATGCAGGTTGTAATGCGTGACACATCACTTCTTGAAGGATTAAACAAGGAAGATTGTATTTCAGTAGAGGGACCAATTGAACACAGAGATGAAGAAACATACAATCCAAAGATTCCAACAGGAACAATTGAATTAGAAGCAAAAAGCGTAGATATTTTAGGAAAAGTATATAAACAGTTACCTTTTGAAATTATGACTTCAAAGGAAACACGTGAAGATGTAAGACTTAAATATCGTTACTTAGATCTTAGAAATGCTAAGGTTAAGGATAACATGATTTTCCGTTCAAAGGTTATTTCATATTTAAGAGAAAAGATGGTAGAAATGGGATTCTTAGAAATCCAGACACCAATTCTTTGTGCATCATCACCTGAAGGAGCAAGAGATTATATCGTTCCTTCAAGAAAGTTTAAGGGCAAGTTTTATGCATTACCACAGGCACCACAGCAGTATAAGCAGTTATTAATGGTGTCAGGTTTTGATAAGTATTTCCAGATTGCACCATGTTTTAGAGATGAAGATGCAAGAGCAGACCGTTCACCCGGAGAATTCTACCAGTTAGATTTTGAAATGAGTTTTGCAACTCAGGAAGATGTTTTTAGAGTAGGTGAAAAAGTTTTAGCGGACACATTTAATAAGTTTGCACCTGAAGGATATGAAGTTACTCAGGCTCCATTCCCTATTATCAGTTATAAACAGGCTATGCTTGAATTTGGTTCAGATAAGCCTGACCTTAGAAACCCATTAAGAATCATTGACCTTACAGACTTTTTCCAGAGATGTACATTTAAGCCATTCCACGGAAAGACAGTAAGAGCTATTAAGGTTCACGCAGATATGTCTAAGGGATTCCACGAGAAATTACTTAAGTTTGCACAGAGCATTGGTATGGGTGGACTTGGTTACTTAGAAGTAATGGAAGACAAATCATACAAGGGACCAATTGATAAGTTTATTCCTGATGACATGAAGGAAGAAATCAGAGAAACAGCTGGTCTTGAAGTTGGAGACACAATCTTCTTTATTGCTGACAATGAAAAGAATGCTGCTTTATATGCAGGTCAGATTCGTACAGCATTAGGCGAAAGACTTGACCTTATTGAAAAGAACTCATTTAAGTTCTGTTATATCAATGATTTCCCAATGTATGAATATGACAAGGAAACAAAGAAGATGGAATTTACTCATAACCCATTCTCAATGCCACAGGGTGGACTGGAAGCTCTTGAAACAATGGATCCTGAAGAAATTCTTGCATACCAGTACGATATTGTATGTAACGGTGTAGAACTTTCATCAGGTGCTGTTAGAAACCATGATATGAAGATTATGGTTAAGGCATTTGAAATTGCAGGCTATACAGAAGAAGACTTAAAGGAAAAATTCGGAGCTTTATACAATGCATTCCAGTTTGGTGCACCACCACATGCAGGAATGGCACCTGGTGTTGACCGTATGATTATGCTTCTTCGTGATGAAGAAAACATTCGTGAAGTTATTCCATTCCCAATGAATGGTAATGCGCAGGATCTTATGTGTGGAGCGCCTGGAGAAGTAACCGAACAGCAGTTAAGAGAAGTTCACATTAAAGTAAGACAGTAATATTGTTTAGCAAGGAGATGATTGAAATGAAAAAGTACAGTACAGTAGTTTTTGATTTGGATGGAACATTGTTAAACACATTAGAAGACTTGGCAGATGCAGTTAACTATGTGCTTAGAAAGTTTGGCTGGGAAGAACATACAATAGACAGAGTTAGAATGGATGTTGGAAATGGAATTAAGAAGCTTGTGGAGCGTTCCGTACCTGATGGCTTGAACAATCCTAAGTTTGAGGAAGCCTATGAAACTTTTATGGAATACTATCAGGCACATTGCCAGATAAAGACTGACGCATATCCCGGAATATTGGATTTGTTAAAAAGCCTAAAGGACAAGGGCTACAAGATGGCAATTGTTTCAAACAAGGCTCAGTGTGCAGTGTCAGAGTTAAATGAAATATATTTTAAGAAATATATCGACGTGGCAATTGGCGAAAACGAAGCCGGTGGCATTGGCAAGAAACCGGCACCTGATGAAGTAAACTTAGCACTTGAACAACTTGACAGCACAAAGGCTGAGTCAATCTACGTGGGAGACTCCGACGTAGACAAAGCCACAGCAGACAACTCACAGCTTGACTGTGTACTATGCCAGTGGGGGTTTAGAGACTTAGAATTGCTGGAAAGCCTGAAGCCAAAGAGCATAATTGCAAAGCCGGAAGAACTTATAGAAGTATTAGAAGGCTAGACAAGTAAATAGAAAATAAAAGTGTAAAATAAAGAAACCACTGTGTGAGGAGCATGGTGGTTTCTTTTTTTGTGGAGAGCTTGCCGATATAAACATTATATGAAAATAGATTATACGCTCTGTTTTTTGCAATATTTTATCTTGTAAATTTATCATTGTAACGAATATGCATATCTTCCCAATCCATGAACAATACATAAAATACTTTCCCGTATTGCGGGCTCTCTATAATTCTTCCATGATCAAGAACAGAAAAATAAGTTCCGTCAGCTTTTCGAAGATGAAAGTGAATATAGTCATTTTCATTGCCGTTGTCAATCTGTTCCCAGATACTTGATTCTATCTGTTGCTGTTCATCTTCACGAATCAAGTTGCGAAAACTTTTCTCAGTAAGTCTGAACAGTTCATCTATATCTTTATATCCGGACATATGAAGAAATTCATCATTTGCAAAAAATAGTTCATCATCTTCTTTGTCAGCTCTGTATATGATGAATGCACCTGGAAGATGTTCAGAGATATCCTTGAATGTGAATCCAAGTTGTTTGCGGGCACCTGACCGAAGTCCTTCTCTGTAGACCATACATCCATTTTTTCCATGAAGCTTTATTTCATAAAGAGCGGCATCTGCGCAGCGCATGAGTTGTGAACGATTGGATGCAAATGTTGGATATTCTGCATATCCTAGAGAAATATAAAATGCATGTTCCTTACCATGGTATGAGAATGATTTAGGAAGTTTGGTGAATTTCTGCAGCTGTATATCTGCTTCTGCAAAGGTACAATTTGGTAAAAGAATGCAGAATTCGTCACCACCATTTCTTCCAAGTAATGCATCGGATGGGAAAAAAGCCTTCATGCTGTCTGCAAGATTCTTTAGTGCCCTGTCTCCGTAATTATGTCCATAGATATCATTAATAAACTTGAAATCATCGATATCAAGGAGCGCAGCCACAAAATGTGCTTTTGGATTTTTTTGAATCATTTTTTCTGCAAATTCATCAAATCCATAACGGTTATAAATATTTGTAAGAGAATCTGTGCACGCCAGTATCTGAAACTTTTTCTTATGTTCTTTTGCTACTAACCATACTCTGGTAAGAACTGACAGGAGAAGGCTTATTGTAAGAAACATTCCGATGATGATTATCAGTAGTGTGGCATTTCTCCATCCACTTTTAGGAGTTATTTCAAATTCCCAGTTTTCATCTCCTATTGTAAATGTATAAGAAACAGGATGATTTATTTGCCCATCTGATTGATAAATCACTTTATAAGTATCACTCCATGGAGCGTCTGTTTTTGAAATTTTGCATTCGTATCCAAAATCTGAAAGTGCACTGATTGAATCTGAAAAAATATCCGGAACACGCAGGATAACAATAGTAAATCCCCAGAAATACTCATGTCCGTTTTTATCTTTCAGGTATACGGGATTGCGGACTGCAATTCCATATTCTCCCTGTTTTAATTTGAAGGGGCCCTGCGTAATGATTGTATGGTTGTCTCTTGCGTAACAGGAAATTTTTCCGCGGTCTTTATCATGGATCAAATCAATCTTACCTGCCTCATTTCCATTAGCCGGATAAATATCTGTAACAACACCATTAGGAGCGAGCTGTACACTTTCAATAGAATCAGACATAAGATTTCCGGCAATTGTTTCAAACTGATGGATTTCGCCATTTTCACTTATTAAGATTTGCTTCAAGGTATCTGTGATCTCAATTCCATTTGTAATTTCATTCTTTATTCGTTCGCCATAGTTGGCTACGTTTAATTGTGCTGTTATGTGTCTCTGCTCTTTTTCGTGGGTGTCTGTTTTGTATACAATCAAACTAACAAGGCATATGCCCAATAAAAAAGTGATAAGAGGCACAAGTGTTTGTTTTTTCACTTGGTTCACCTCGTTTTGTCCATGGGAATTTTTATAATAAAGCATTATAGCACAGAAGTCGAAAAACAGAATAGGTTTTATGAAAAAAACGAACTGTGCATAATCCATATACTGTCTGCTAATAGTATATGCAAGATGTCGCTTTCAAAAATACAAAATTTTTTATTTTTTGAAAGTGGAGACTATGTAAAGACAACCCGATTCTTTACTTAATTTCATGAAAAATGTAAAAATCTAATGTTACGAGTTTCTTACGAGTTGCATTAAAAAAACACGCAAGAAAACTCGTAAGAAAAAAAGTAAAAAAATTTGCTTTTGACCACTGTAAAACATGCTCTGAGCGTTTCGTTATATGAAGGAATAATTTTTCTTTCATATATCAAAGAAAAGAGGATAAAGAAATGTCAGAAAAAAGATGTTATACAGTTCAAGAGTTACAGGAAATCTTAGGAGTCAGCAGACCTACTATTTATAACCTTTTGAAGAAAAAGGAATTCCGGTGGATCCAGTTGGATGGCGGAAAGTATCGCATCTCTAAGAAGAGTTTCGATGACTGGCTCGATAACTTGGAACAGTAAAAAACAGGGTGTTGATCAGGCAGATTTTGTCTGCAATCGACATCCTAAATTTTTATCTGGATTTGAGATATGATATAAGAAAAAACACTAACACTAAAAAAGACAGATCGATACTGGCTGGTTCATAAAAATGTTTTTGAATCAAAAGAGATTGCCGAAAAGATACGAATCAACATTGCCAGCTTTGAAAAATGGTACGCCAATCAGATTAAATATCATAAAGTTACCGGAGAAAAACCCGGGAAAGAATTGAAATCCTGGTCCTATTCCGTTAAGGAAGTCGCAGATCTGTCGGAGGTTGATGATTATCTTGTTTATGATTTACTCAAGAAAAATCAAATGGAAGCACTATCATTCCATTCAAGGATAAGTTCGATAAGACATTGAAGCTTTACTCACTCATGACTACTAAGCCGGAGGAGGTTGAAGCCAGAAAACAGAAGGAAATGGAAGAATAATTGTGAAAAGAGTGTGTGAATTATTGACTAGAGCCTCTCCTGATGGTATATTTATATTACCCAACGGGTAATTTGAAAAGGAGGGCAAACGTGCAGCTACTATACAATAACAGCAAAGTTCAGAAACAATGTACCGATTTAAAAATTGCAAAAAAATTGTTTGGCGGGAATGCTGCATTAGCAACCAGCCTATTTGCCCGAATAAATGCTATGCAGCAGGCGAGTGTAATTAAGGATATAGTAATGATGCCGACGTTTCATTTTCATAAGTTAAGTGGCAATAAGGATGGATTTTTTGCTATAGATGTAAAAACGAGAAGAGATCCATGGCGTATTATTATTCAGCCATTAGATGAGAATGAAGAACCTTATGATCCTTGTAATATTGATGAAATTGCTGGTGTGGTTAGAATTGTTGAAGTAAAGGAGGTAAGTAACCATTATGAGTAATTATATTGAATATAATGATAAGATTGCTTTTCATCCTGGATACTATATCAAAGAAATCATTGAAGAAAGTGGACTTTCTCAGAAAGATTTTGCAAAACGATTAGATACCACGCCAAAGAATTTAAGTATTCTGGTACGTGGGGAGCAAAGCTTATCAATCGATATAGCCATGAAATTATCTCGAATGTTAGGGACTAGTGTTGACTACTGGCTGAATCTTCAGAAGAGCTATGACGCTTTGATTGCTGAGTTTGAATCATCCAAGGAATTAGAGCAGGAAAGAAGAATTTTCAAGTACTTTCAGTACACATATTTCAGAGAGAATTTTGGATTGCCTGATCTTCCGAGAAAAACAAATGAGCAGATTAAGTGTCTACGTGAATTTTTAAATGTTGCATCATTATCTGTTTTTACAAAGCAAAATATGGCAGTTAGTTTCCGAAGTGCATCTGAGGATATGAAAGAGGCTAATACTGCCAGAGCAAATGCAATGGTTCAGATCGCAATTAATCAGGCACTGAAGATAGAAGCACCTAAGTTTGACAAAAAGAAGTTTGAAAAAGCTGTTGATTATGCATTGACATTAACAACACAGCATGGTGATTTTTATCCACTGATTAGGAAGGTCTTTGAAGATGCGGGAGTAATATTCGTAATACTTCCAAATCTTCCGGGTTCAGGAATAAATGGTGCAACCAAGAAGATTGGGCAGAATGTAATGCTGATGGTGAATGACAGACGTTTCTATTCAGATACATTTTGGTTTACTCTGTTCCATGAGATTGGCCATATTATTAATGGTGATTATGGAATTACGTTTGAAAATGAGCACGCTGGACAGGAGGATGCAGCAGATAAATATGCGGAAGACAAATTGATCCCTCCGGGAGAATATGAGGCTTTCGTTAGAATGAATGAGTTTAGCGAAAATGCTGTCCGCAGATTTGCTGAAAGAATTGATAGAGATCCGGGTATTGTCCTTGGCCGCTTGCAAAATGATCAGATTGTTCCATTTACAAATGTTGCACTGTCAAAAGCATTAAAACACAAATACAAAGTAATAACATCATAAAGAAGTATATAACTTGAGGTCGTCTACCGTTATCCACGATAGATGGCCTTATTTTTTATCCATTTGGGGAGAAAGGAGGTGAAAGCGATTGGAGGAATTTAAGGCGAAAAGACATGCGGTCAAAAAGATGACCCGAAAGGGACTTGTGGAAACAGATTCCAGAGAAGGGATAGTGAAGGAAACTGCGGAAGCAAAGTCCGATGAACAACTGGGCGATGGTCCGGAACCAGCTTTCCATGGATGAAAAGATCCAGGTAAGGATTGAAAAATAGGAAAATGGGGGATTCTGATGGAAGAACTGCATAAGAAATGGGAAAAGATCCATCACCGTTTACAGGCACTGGAAGCGGCAGATCAGGAACAAGAAGCGGAAATACTCAAAAAAGCTTATGAGTGTCTGTTATGTGCCTATCAGGAATCCAGAGCTTTGAACGATGAAATGGAGATGCTTGTCAAGGATACTTTGACGAGTTAATTTGCAAAAGTATAAAACTCTAACAATGGGGAGGTTCCCCTCCCCATAAAATTTTTTCTTAAAACTTACACAAAAAACTTGACAAACCCGATTTTAGAAATTAAGAAAGTTCTGCCACATTCTTGTAGCCCAGATGGAATTAATCATCAATGCCGTATTTGTTTTCCAACGCTTCTTCTACTAATTCCAGTTCATCTTCCAGTTTTTCAATCGCGCGTTCTCTCGCTTTGTATATCTCGAAGCTAATCTCTTTCATCTGGTAAGCATACTCAAATTCATCATCAAGTTTATCCAGTTCGTCATCAACTGCGTCTACCTGTTTTTTCAAAGCGTAGAATTGTTCGTGATTCTCAGATGCATTTGTAGATGTTTTTGCATTGTTTACACTTTTTGTTATATTACGGATATCGTTTTCATAAGAAGAGAAATCATAATCTTTTTCGTCCACATTCTCTACTGCGTTTTCTGTGTTACTGATGTTATCATCATCGTCATCTGTATTTGATGTTACAACTTTCTGTGTCTTAATTTCTATATCTTCTGCTGCTCCATTATTGGATGAAGTGCATCCTGTAAAAGCAAATATTAATGTGAGAGATAATAAAACTACTAATATTTTTTTCATAACGTGTTCTCCTTTCGGCTCTTGGGTGTTTGGTTTTTGCTGTTATATGTATCATATAGGGGGAAGATTAAAAAAAGATTAAAACAAATAGTAATTTCAAAAAATGAAAAAAAGGACTCTAGCACACGAAAATGATTGGTATTATAATAATTACATTATGAGATTACTGATTGTAGAAGACGAGAATGATTTAAGAAACATTGTCAAAAAAAGGCTTGTCAAGGAACATTACAGTGTAGATGCCTGTGGGGATGGTCTGGAAGCGATGGATTATATCGATATGACTTCCTACGATGGTATTATTCTTGATATCATGTTGCCGGGAAAGGACGGATATGAAATCTTAAGAGAATTAAGGCAACGAGAAGATGATACACCGGTTCTGTTACTGACAGCAAAAGACAGCATTGAAGACCGTGTCAAAGGGCTGGATCTTGGTGCCGATGATTACCTGATCAAACCATTTGCATTTGAAGAACTGCTTGCAAGAATCCGTGTCATGATGCGTAGAAAGCCACAATTTACATCCAATCAACTAAAAATAGCAGATCTTATTCTGGATCGTGACACAAGAAAGGTTACAAGAGCCGGAAATGAAATTGATCTTTCTGCAAAAGAATTTATGGTTCTGGAATGTCTTATGCGCAACAAAAATATCGTAATGACAAGACAGCAGATTGAACAGAATGCGTGGGACTTTGATTTTGAAGGTGGTTCCAATGTGATCGACGTATACATTCGCTATTTGCGAAAAAAAATCGATGCACAATATGAACAAAAACTCATCCACACTGTTCGCGGTGTCGGATATGTAATGAGGGAAAACGAATGAAACAGCTGACGATCAAGAAAAAAATTACGCTATGGTACACCGGAATCATTGCCGTAGTTCTTGGGACTATTTTAGTTCTCGTCCTTCTTTTTGTGGATAAGGTTGGAATTTCTGCGACAGAAGAAGAAATCATTGCCGCAGTGACTGGTTTCTCTTCAAATATTAATTTTCAGGATGATTCCTTTTATCTTGACGGCGATACCGAATTTTACGATGACGGTATTATGTTTTGTATTTATGACAAAAACGGACGCTTACTTTATGGAACGATTCCAAGCCAATTTCCAGAAGAAACTATCCTCAAGTCGAATACACCGCGAATGATAACCGGATCAAATCGAAAATGGATGATATATGACAGCGTTTACACTTACGGTGATAATGAGGAAATGTGGGTACGAGGAATTACCTCCGTACATTCTATAGAACTTTTCATGCAGACATCCGAGAAAATGCTGTTGATTGTATTCCCATTACTCATTATTCTGATCGGAGCCATCGGATATTTTATGATCAAGCGGGCATTGAGACAGGTGGATCTTATCTGCGATGAAGTTGAAAACATCAGCAATGGAAAAGATCTTTCCAAACGATTGTCTCTGCCAAAAGCAAAAGATGAATTATACGAATTGTCGGAGAAATTTAACGGAATGTTCGAGCGATTGGAACTTTCATTTGAGAAGGAGCGTCAATTCACATCAGACGTATCCCATGAACTGCGGACTCCCGTTGCTGTTATCAATTCCCAGTGTGAGTACTTATTGGAAAATGAAAACTTATCTGCGGAAGATAAGGAAGAGATTGCAGTCATCTTAAGGCAGGCAAAACGAATGTCAAAGCTGACAAGCGAAATGTTAATGATTGCCAGAAACGAACAGGATGAGCAGCATCTGATGGAAAAACTGGATTTTGGATTATTAAGCGAACTTGTAATAGAAGAACTGCAGACAAAAGCACAGGAAAAAAATATTGAGATCACCCTGCAAAAGCAGGACGACTTATTTATGAACGGTGACCAGACATTGATTTTGCGTATGATGATGAATTTAATAACCAATGCCATCAATTACGGAAAAACAAATGGACATATTCATGTTATCCTGAAGGTCGAAAATGACCAGATTGTCGGTGAAGTGAAAGATGATGGTATTGGAATAAGTGAGGAACACTTGGACAGAATCTGGGAGCGTTTCTATCGCATAGACAAAAGCCGTTCCAGAGAAAATGGCGGTACCGGACTCGGCCTTTCTATGGTGCGTTGGATTGTAAATCTTCACAATGGAAGCATTCACGTCGAAAGTATCGAAGGTATCGGAACGAGTTTTATTTTCCGATTTCCGAAAATATAAGGAGCTATCGTTGTATAGTCATCATGAAGAATGATCGCTTTTTGATTTTCTATTCCCGTTCGTGTTATGAATAGGTTCTTTATATTTGGATTCGTGCATTACATAAAAATACGCATATACATTTTGTAATAGTAACAGGGAATAATCGCCAAAAGTCTGCTTGCAAAGCTGTATTGTTGAATGTGCAGATTTATACTAAGGCTGAATTTCGATATCTAATGGGGTGTCACTGGGGACAGTAAAAAAGCCATAAACACCATCCCCATTATAGACTGTAACGAATATGCATATCTTCCCAATCCATGAACAATACGTAAAATACCTTTCCGTATTGCGGGCTCTCTACAATTCTTCCATGATCAAGCACAGAAAAATAAGTTCCGTCAGCTTTTCGAAGATGGAAGTGAATATAAAGACTATTGAAAACAATTGGTCAACCGTTATAAAAGGACAATAAACAAATCGGAATCAGTAGGAGGATCATTATGAGATTTTATAACATATTTTTCAGCCCCACAGGGGGTACAGAGAAAGTAGCAGATATTGTTGCGAAAGGGACGAAGCTGGATGCTGAAGAAATCGACCTAATTAAAGAACCAGATAAACTAATGAAGGTGAAATTTGAAAAAAAGGATCTATGTTTGGTTGCTGTACCGTCTTACGGTGGACGCATTCCATCAGTTGTAACGGATATGTTCCGCAAAGTAAAGGCAGATGGTACGAAAGCAATTCTTGTGGCAGTATTTGGAAACCGTATGATTGATGATACTCTATTGGAACTACAGGATGTTCTGGAGGCATCAGGATTTGTATGTATCGCAGGAATGGAGGCTGTCGCAGAGCATTCCCTGATGCATCAATTTGGAACCGGACGCCCGGATCAGCAGGATGAAAAGGAATTGCTGGAATTTGCCGCAAAGATTATGCAAAACAGCGAAGCACAAAGGACACCTGCATTTCCGGGAAACAGACCATATCGAGAATATGGTGGTGTTCCGCTCAAACCTGTTGCAAATGGAAAATGCACTTCCTGCGGTCTGTGTGCAAAAGAATGCCCGGCAGGTGCCATTCCGTTGGACAATCCGAAGATGACCGATAAGGATAAGTGCATTTCTTGTATGCACTGTGTAGCAGTCTGTCCGAAGAAAGCAAGAAATTACAGTAAGCTTGTCAGTTTTATCGCTGGACTGAAAATGAAGAAGGTTTGTTCCGGTAGGAAGGAAAATAAATTGTATTTATAATAGGGCGAGCAATACAATGAGAAACATGTAAATTCAAGTTTGGAAAATTAAGAAAAGCGGAATTGTGAGGTTAAATATGATAAATAAAACGGAATGGAACAGAATGATGGAGGGTAAATTATATAATCCCTATAAAGTTGGTGATAATTCGTTTGAAAACGTTCATGCAGCTCAAAAAAAGTTTAATGAATCAGAATACTGGAACGATAAAAGTGCTTTTGAAGAATTGAAAAAATGCTTTAAAGTAGCTCCTGTGGATATGGTACTAACACCTCCGGTCTATTTTGATCATGGCGATAGAATATCATTTGGAAAACATTTTTATGCTAATACAGATTTGACTATATTAGATGAAAATTATGTTACGTTTGGGGATAATGTATTTTTGGCTCCCCACGTAAGTATATATACAGCAGGTCATCCGATTGATAAGGATGTACGCAACTTGGAACTGGAATATGCCAAGGCTGTAACAATAGGCGATAATGTCTGGATCGGTGGAAATGTTGTAATTAATCCCGGTGTCACAATTGGAAGTGATGTAGTCATTGCTTCTGGTTCAGTTGTGGTAAAAGACATTCCAAGCCATGTTGTTGCAGGAGGTAATCCGTGCCATGTAATTAGACAAATAACAGATAAGGATAAAAATAATTGGCACACGCAACTAAAAGAATATGAAGATGATATTGAAAAGTAGATTTTTGTAATAGTTGTTTTGACAATCGGAAGTTGGTGATTTTATCATGATTTTGTGCTTTTCAGGAACCGGCAACAGCCGTTATATAGCGAAAAAAATTGCAGCTGAATTGCAGGATGAGATTGTAGATGTGAATGCAAAAATCAAGGCAGCAGATTATTCGCCAGTAAAAACAGGTGAGAATGTAATCGTTGTAACTCCGACTTATGCGTGGCGTATTCCCCGAATTGTGTCGGATTGGCTTTCAAAAACGAAATTGCTTTCTGCAAAACGTATTTGGTTTGTTATGAACTGCGGTAGTGAAATTGGCAATGCGTCAAAATATAATAGTAGTCTTGCTGAGCGAAAGCACTTATGTTATATGGGTACATCTCAAATTCTTATGCCGGAAAACTATATTGCCATGTTCGATGCACCCCAAGCAGAGGAAGCAAGAAAAATTGTAAAAAATGCTGAGCCTACTATTGTGGATACCATTGCCTGTATTAAAGCAGAACAACCTTTCCCTGTACCACGAAACAATCTCTACGACCGTTTTATGAGTGGTCCGGTAAATCCTATTTTTTATCAGTTCTTCGTGAAAGCTACTGCATTTCAGACAGATGATACTTGTATCGGATGCGGTCAATGTGTTAAAAACTGCCCAAAGAATAACATTGTACTTGAAAACGGAAAGCCGATATGGGGGAATCAATGTACTCACTGTATGGCATGTATTTGTTATTGCCCCACAGAAGCAATAGAGTATGGCAAAAAGAGTATAGGAAAATCGCGTTATCATTTTGAGCAGTTAAAGATGAAATAACGCCGATACAGGACTTTTTATAATCCTATACCGGCGTTTGTTGTTTACGTGAGAATGTGTTTTACGCTTATTTTCCAAATGTATTGCTGGATTTAGCGGCAGCTTTAGCTGCCATGGTGTTTGTGGATTCAAATAAGGAAGCTGTCGGTGCGACCGGACACATCAGTACTCGTCCTGTTCCACGATAAACATTTACCAGACCCTCTCCGCTAACTGCAGATCCGACAAGTGTTTTTGTAGATCTTTCTACGGTAAATTCAAGATTTGATGACCAGCATACAGCAAGGTTTCCATCAATTTTCAGTTCATCATTTTCCAATATGACTTCAATTAATTCATCTTCGGGAACATTAGACTCCAGTGCAGCTACACCATTTCCATGCAAACTCAGATTAAACAGACCTTCGTTACCTAATACTGCTGATGAAAGGTTCTTTCTGGCTACAACTTTACTTTTTACATTTGCATCACAAGCGAGGAACATGCCATCTTCAATTGTCATTCCGGCTGGTCCCCATTTGCCAATGTCTGCAAGGATAATATATTTGTATGTTGGCTCTAATACCAGGCAGCCTTCACCAACATATTCCGGTTTAACTGCGGTTTCTTTTGTAACTGCACCCTTGAGTGCCTTTCCAAGGAAATCTCCGATACCCTTTACACCAGATGTGGCTTGTACATTACCACCCATCCACTGCATGGCACCAGCCTGGATAATAGCTGAATGGTCTTTATCAATATCAATAACAACCTGTCTTCTTCTGACATTCATTTTACTCATGAAATACTCATTCATTGCATTCATAGGTGAAACGCTGGCATCCTGCACATATTCAAGCACATGGAAGTTTCCGATACTTTTCGCATATTTTCTGTTTTCATTTTGTAAGTTTTCAATTCGCATAGCATAATCTCCCTTTTAATAATAATTTATGATGTTGCTCGTATATGCTTATTATAAAAGAGTCAGCATAGATTGAAAACAATTCGTGCAGAGAAATATAAAGACAGAATTCTCAAAATTCGAGAAATATAAAGCTGCAATTTCTCATGGTGGATGTGTATTATGAAAAATAAATTTGTTATAGTGACAATATCAACAAAAAAGCAGAATATAAATGGGGTGATCAGATGGAAGCAGCACAGAGAATTCGATTAATCCGGATAATAGAAAAGATGGAGAAAAATCTAGCATTCAGTAATAAGCTTGGTATAAAGAACACATCTGAATATTTATCAGAAAAAGAACAGAAAAAATGAAAGACGCATATCAAAATGAGTTTCAGAAGGAGAAAAAAATGTTATCGTTATTATTTGCAATTTGTATGATTTGGTTTGTTGGAAAATTTTTTGTTTTTGGGTTAAGAGCATCCTGGGGAATTATGAAACTACTTTGTACAGTTATTTTCTTTCCGGTGATATTGATTGGTATGGTTATAGGTGGACTGATGTACATTGCTTTTCCATTGTTGATCATTGGTGGCATTATAGCATTGGTGACGTCACATTCATAATGGATCAGGAGGAAGAAAACGAATAGGATATGATATTGAAAAAGAAAAAAGAGAAGCAATTGAAGCTGGGCGTAGAGCTTTGAACAGTCTTCAGACAGCAAAAGAAAATCTAAACAGTGCAAAGAACTGGGGACTGGTAGTTTTATTGGGTCTAGTGGCAGAACGAAGGAAGAAATACAGCAGGCGGAAGAAGAACTGTGCATTCGCTTTGCAGCTGAATATCATGAATATCTGGAAAGAATTGGACTTGCAAGTGTTGAAGAACATGAATTGACGGGTTTAACCAAAGAATTTACGGAGGCAGAGCTTCTAAAACGAGAAAAAGAAATAGAACAGAGAATTGAAAAGGCAAAGCAGACACGAGAGGAGTTTGACGAAGCTAGGTATGAATTGGTAAATGACAAGGGTTTTAGAGATGAGTTTGAGGCTGATATTAAGAAAAGCAGGGTATCGCCTCGAGAGTCGTTATTATTTACATATTCTTTTTTGAAAAAAGAGAATGGTTGCTCGTTGAAAATAATCTCAGAGACATCTGGTATTATTCACGTATCAAAAGATATTTGTGAAAGGATACGTTCTTATATTAAAAGAATGAACCTTGGAAAACGTGGAGAAGAATTGCAGGCTCTTGTTGATAGTGGTGGCGATTTACTTATAGATTTTGATGGTGATGCTGCATATGCAAACAAAGAGGCAGTATTTTTTAAACCAGCAGGTGCTTGGATTCATTTTGCAATCGATTATTTAAGAGCTTTGAACACAGAAAATTATGAAGACCTGTTTTATGCAACAATTAAAGAAAAAGATGTGGACGAACTTGAAAAAGGCAGGTTTTGGATTTTTTCGTATGAAATGGAGTTTGATGGTTTTTTTATAGATAAGGATGGCTATGCACTGGGAATTCGAGATGAATTGGCAGATGTAATTAAAGTTGATGCTTTTAAGAAGCAGATGAAAGATATTATTGAGTATCGTACGATGGAATATTATCGGAGACGGTATGTAGAGAAGTAATCATAAGTATTATTTACAGTAGAAGTAACAAAGTGGATTGTGAGGTGTCTGACATGTTAAAAAATGTACTAATTGTAGTAGATGATATAGAAAAATCCATAGAGTTTTATAAGGACTTATTTGGACTGCAGGTGATTCTTCAGAATGAAGGGAATGTGATCTTATCGGAAGGTCTTGTTTTGCAGGACGCCGGTTTATGGGGAAAGACGTTGGATGAGATTTCTACACCATTCAATAATAGGATGGAACTGTATTTTGAGGAATTTGATATAGATGGATTGCTTGCAAAATATGAATCTGGTAAGTATTTCGTCCGATATGCCACTGAACTAACAGAAATTGCAGGTGGCCAGAAACTTGTAAGGCTGTATGATCTGAGTGGCAATCTCATCGAGGTTCGTACGCCATTTATGTCTAATTAAAGGAGAAGATATGCAGATTTTTGTTGATGCAGATGCCTGTCCGGTAGTTGGTATTGTTGAAAAAGTTGCAAAAGAGCACAGTGTTCCTGTAACGTTGTTGTGTGATACCAATCATGTGTTATCTTCTGATTACAGTGAGGTGATTGTAGTTGGAGCCGGAGCAGATGCCGTGGATTATAAACTGATCAGTATTTGTCACAAAGGCGATATTGTTGTATCACAGGATTATGGTGTGGCTGCAATGGCATTAGGAAAAGGTGCATATGCGATTCATCAATCCGGGAAATGGTATACCAATGAGAATATTGATCAGATGCTTATGGAGCGTCACTTGAACAAGAAAGCACGAAGGGCATCCGGAAAGAATCACTTAAAAGGATCACGAAAACGAACAGCAGAGGATGATGAGCATTTCAGAGCGTCTTTTGAAGAAATGATACATATGGCGATGGACAAGGAGAATTAATTTGAATATACAGATTTTTGGAACAAAGAAGTGCAATGATACAAAGAAAGCAGAACGTTTCTTTAAGGAACGTGGGATCAAGTTTCAGTTTATTGATATGAAAGAAAAGGGCATGAGTAAGGGTGAATTTAATTCAGTTGCTCAGGCAAATGGTGGACTGGAAAATATGATCAACTGGGAGGGCAAGGATAAGGATCTGCTTGCGCTCATTAAGTATATTGCAGAGGAAGATAAACTTGAGAAGGTACTGGAAAACCCGCAGGTGATTAAGACACCGGTGGTTCGTAATGGAAAACAATCCACTCTTGGATATCAGCCGGATATCTGGAAAACGTGGAAGTAAGAGTGCCGGTAGATTTTTGGCCAAGATAAATAAACCTGGATTACTCACGGAACAGTATCGGAACTGATAACTGTACCATGAATCCCAAAATTGACCCATGTAGCCTAAACATCGCTCAACCAATCTCCAAAAAGGGTATAAAATCCCTATGACAAGTTTTGAGCAATTATCAGGCTGTCAAGGTTCGTTAATAGTTGCTATTCCAGCTGTACATTCAGCTTACCGATATTTGAAAGTGTCTCATAGAATTCATTTTTATAAGGGCAGCTGCTACACAGCTTGAATGTGATATATCTTGCTGAATGAACTACTTTTGCAGCAAGCTTCTTTTGTAAAGCAGATTAAAGCAAGAAAGAAGATTCTACTTCTTGGAAATCATGACAAGAAGAAGGATTATAAAGGATTGTTCGATGAAATTTACGATGGTCCATTATTGATTGCAGAAAAAATACTTCTTTCGCATGAACCAGTGTATGCTTTATCTTGGTGCTTGAATATTCATGGACATGATCACAGCAACATTGAGCCTTACAAAATAGGGTGTAAGCATTTGAATTTGGCAGCCAATGTCTGTGGCTATATGCCGGTTAGTCTTGGCAAGCTGATTAAAGAGGGAATTCTTTCTGATATTTTAAGTATTTATCGAATTACTATAGACCAGGCAACAGGGGAGAAAAAGAATGGAGAAGCAGTTCCCGACAATTGATAAAGTGAAAACCGGAAAGCAGATCCGCCATCTCATGGATTCTCTGGGGTTAACGGTTATGGATGTACAGAAATATATGGGTCTTGCCACACAGCAGGCAGTCTATCATTGGCTGAATGGGAGAAGTCTTCCAAGTATAGATAATGTATATGCATTGAGTGAATTATTCAGGGTTCCTATAGATAAAATTATTTGTGGAAATCGGGGATATCAACCTGAGCAAAGATCCATATATTATAGACTTAAGGCATATGTGAAATATTTGCAACTGTATGTGGAGGTCACCTATGAGGATGTTTCCCTATTCTCCAATTAATTATTCTGTAGCAGAGCCATATGATGTGCGTTGCACATTTGATGAAGAGCATCATGAATGGATCTATGTGTTTTCTATGCCAGAAAAAGACAAGGCGGTGCTTGAAGAAATCTGTAAAGCCTATAATATAAAGGCGGAAGATTTGATTCGACAATTTTATTTGTGGGTAATACGAGAGCCGGAAGCGGCGGCACAGTGGCTGAAAGGTGAAAATAATCGGAAGAACGCTCAGAGGCTGTTTTACAGTGGGGGAAAAGAAAAAATATCAAAAAATTGATGATTAATGGTGAGCTTGTGATAGAATGGAAAAAAAGAAAAGCATAAAGGATGTAGTTGCGGAGAATATTTGTTATGATTAGAAAGTTGCTGAACGAAGATATTGATAGAGTTGC
>OHAY01000246.1_pt1 | contig 58431 bp, 62 predicted proteins | sample 1577191 | NCBI WGS metagenome assembly OHAY01 (sample SAMEA3541504, study PRJEB24748) | human gut metagenome | biome: human gut; feature: human-associated habitat; material: faeces | place: China | collected 2012 | reverse complement strand
CTGTGCAATCTGCCGAAAAATCTGACTACGCATCTTACGCACAAGCTTTATTCAGCGTTTCCTTAAGCATATTCGCATAAAATTTTGCCGAAAAGACGTGCATGGCATTCTAATGTGCACACGCTCCTATTCAAGGCAGCATCATGTAAAGCTTGTTCCGGAATTCCGCTGGCATGGTGCTGCTTCCAATACTGCTTTTTGACAGAGAATCGAGGTCATTGCATCATGCGTCAACCACCAAAAGAATCTTCGCAATCCCTTAGCTATCATATTGCCCTCGGAGGAATCATTGCTGCACTCTGCATCGCCTGCATGTTTCTCACAGGCGTGTTCCCCATGTTCTATCTGATTTTGCCCATGCTGGCGAGTGCCTTCATCTATATCATGACACTGGAAACCGGCGGCTACTGGGGCTTTCTGACCTATTTGTCCGTGGGACTGCTCTCCGTTTTTGTCACGCCGAACAAGGACGCTTCACTGGCATTCCTGTTCTTTTTCGGCTATTTTCCCCTGCTGCGAAACGGCATGGAACGGTTCCGCTGGAAGTTTCTCGGGTTCCTGCTCCGGCTGGCAGTCTTTAATGCCGCAGTGCTGGCGTTCTTCTGGGTGTCTGTCTATGTACTGGGCATGAAAGAGCTGCTGGAATCTCTGGGCGATTACGGCAAATACGGCGGCTGGATCCTGCTGGGCATTGCAAACGTTATGTTTTTCTGTTACGATTTCAGTATGGGAAGCTTTCCCGTACTGTATCGCCGATATCTGAAACCGCGAATCTCTCCCGGTGCTCATCGGGAGTCCTGAAACAACACTGAAAGGAGCATACACATGTCTGAAAAAAAGGAACGCATTGCTTTTTTTGACACCAAGCCCTATGACCGTGTCTGGTTCGACCAGCTGAACCGGCACTACCACATCAAATACTACGAACACAAGCTGACACCGGATTCCGTGTCACTGGCACAGGGCTGCCGTGCGGTGATCCCCTTTGTAAATGACACGCTGGACAAAACCGTTATTGACGGGCTGTGCGAAGCCGGCGTGGAAATGATCGCCCTGCGGTGTGCCGGCTACAACAACGTTGACCGGCAGGCAGCCGCCGGACGCATTGCCGTGACACGTGTCCCCGGCTATTCGCCCTATGCCGTGGCAGAATTCACCATGGGGCTGCTGCTGACACTGAACCGGAAAATTCACAAGGCATACTTCCGCACCCGTGATTTCAACTTTTCCCTGAACGGTCTGGTAGGATTCGATCTTCACGGCAGAACCGTCGGTGTGATCGGCACCGGCAAGATCGGGCAGATCTTTATCCGCATCTGCCGCGGCTTCGGCATGAATGTGGTGGCATATGACCCCTATCCCCTGCCGGACGCAGACTTCCCCTATGTTTCGCTGGAAGAGCTGCTTCAGCAGAGCGACATCATCTCCCTGCACTGCCCGCTGACGGAACAGTCCAGGCACCTCATCAATGCCGACACCATTGCCCAGATGAAAGACGGCGTGTATCTGCTGAACACCTCCCGCGGCATGCTGGTAGAGAGTGAAGCCCTGCTGGACGCTCTGAAAAGCGGCAAGATTGCCGGTGCCGGTCTGGACGTTTACGAGGAAGAAACGGATTTCTTCTTTGAGGACCGCTCCGATATGGTCAAGCGGGACACCCTGCTCTCCCTGCTGGTGTCCATGCCCAACGTGGTGCTGACATCGCATCAGGCGTTTCTCACCAAGGAAGCCCTGCACAATATCGCACAGGTCACGCTGGAAAATCTGGACGCATACTTCAAGGACGGCACTGTGCTGAATCCGGTACAGTAACGCCCCTCACCCCACGCGGTTCGCCGCGTTTGTACATACGAAAGAAGGAACTTTTATGCTGCCTGAAGCAGTTAAAACTTACATTCACACCCACCGGCAGGAAGCCGTGGATACGCTTTCCAAACTGATCGGCTTTCCCAGCGTTGCCACACCGCAGCCGCAGGATGGCTTTCCCTATGGCAAGCCCGCTGCCGAGGCTCTGGACTTTATGCTGGAACAGCTGTCCGCACTGGGCATGACCTGCACCAACTATGACTACCACATGGGAGCCGCTGACTGGGACGACACGCTGCCGCCGCATCTGGGAATTCTGTGCCACCTGGACGTGGTTCCGGCGGTACAGGCGAACTGGACTTCCGACCCGTTCACTGCCGAGATCCGAAACGACCGCATTTACGGCAGAGGTGCCATTGACGACAAGGGACCGGCTGTGGCAGTGCTGTACGCCCTCCGTGCTATCAAAGCCGCCGGCATTCCCCTGCGGAAAAACGTCCGGTTCCTGCTGGGCTGCAATGAGGAAAACGGCTCTACCGACCTCGCCTATTATCTGGCACATGCTGCCATGCCGCCGCAGGTATTCACGCCGGACGGCAGCTATCCGATCATTCATCTGGAAAAGGGTATGCTCCGGCTGGAGTTCACCAAGCAGACCGCAGATCCCATTGTCCGTTTCTCCGCCGGCACTGCTCCCAACGCTGTTCCGGCAGATGCCTCTGTAAGCCTTTCTGCGGCGTTCTGCGGCACAGCAGAACAGGGCAGTCAAATTACCTGCCTGGGGAACAAACTCGCCTACAAGGGCGTTGCAGCCCACGCTTCCACGCCGGAAAGCGGTGACAACGCCATTACCGGACTGCTGACCTATCTGGGCAGCGATGCCGCCTTTGCCGACTGCAAGGCTCTGGCACAGCTGTTCCCCCACGGCTGCACCGACGGCAGCGGTCTGGGCATTGCCTGTGCTGACACAGAATCCGGTGCCCTCACCTGCATTTGCAGCATGCTCCACGTAGAAAACGGCATGCTCACCGGCTGTGTTGATATTCGCTTTCCGGTCTGCACCACCAAGGAGGCAGTGCTGGAACAGGTACAGGCTGCCTTTGCCGCAAAGGGATTCCGGTGCGAAGCACGCATTCAGAGCGACCCGCACCACACCCCCAAGGACACGCCTTTTGTACAGGACTTGCTGGCAGTTTATGAGGAGCAGACCGGCACCAAGGGCGAATGCATTGCCATTGGCGGCGGCACCTATGTGCATGACATTGCCGGCGGCGTGGCATTTGGCATGGAATACCCCGACTGGAACTATCACATGCACGGGGACGATGAATTTTTGCCGCTGAAGCAGCTGGAGGAGAACACCTGCATGATGGCAGCGGCAATTCTACGAATCTGCGGGGAATGAAGGCGGAATAAAGATGACAAAAAAAGCGTTAGAAAGAAAGTTAAATGAATTAAACATTGATAAACGTGCATATGACCTAAATGGCGGTCTTCCAAATGAAACATATTGCATAGAAGAATCTAATGGGAAATGGTATACTTACTATTCAGAACGCGGGAAACGCACTTCATTCAATTCGTTTGAAACAGAAGAAGAAGCATGCCAGTATTTTTTGGATTGGCTCAAGTATATTTTTCATATCTGATATAATATCAGACTTTGCAGTTTTTAGAAGAAAGCATAGCCTGACAGAAAGCATAAAGCAGGAAACATAAATATGTGGTTCAAATATAATATAAACGGCATCACAATACAGCTTCAAATTACAGAATATCAAAAAACAGACCCACAAAATTGGGACGATTTCTGGTGTCATATTGTGCTGTATTTAGAATCTCCGCCATGGTTATCTTTTCACATGGAAGATGAATGTCTGCTTTCCTGTGAAATTGATAATCTGATACATTATCTGACCCTTTTCTGTAATCATCAGCTTTCTGAAACCACCACGATTGAATGCGTTGAGCCAAATTTTTCTTTTGTTTTAAATGCGAAAGAGCACACGGTAAATTGGAATATTTTTTTCTGGTCAGACAAAGGAACCATCACAGGCAATCATCTGTCGCTGGCATTACATGAAGATGAAGCTTCCATGCTTTTGACCTATTTCAAAATTATCACTGGGATCTTATCTGAACACAGTCCTGTTGTAACACAACTGATCAGAAAAAGCATTCTCTACTAAAAAGGAGAGAAACCATGACACTCACCCCCAACCTCATTGCCTGCCTTGCCATTGGCGGTGCAGGGATCCTGACTGCCCTGCTGTCGATCCCATTTTTCCAGCACACTGGCATGCTCCGGCGAAAATGTTCTGCCTGCACCACCGGCACCGTAGTTCGCTACCGCCTGCAACGCAGGGGCAGCGGCTGTGGTACATCGATTGCACCGGTGGTGGAATTTCAGGCGACAGGTGAAACTTACACTGCCTACCGGCATTACAAAGGCATAGCTGTTTCCAAAAAAGTTGTCCCCATTTCAGACGGCACTGCCGGAGAAACCCGCATTGCTGTCCGGAACGACGTTTTCCACATACAGCAGACCGGAACGGTTCACAGTCTGGAAGCTGCTGCCGGAGAACTGTGGCGACTGGGCAGCACACTGCCGGTAGTCTATGACCCGAAAAATCCCAAGCGTGCCTACGTAGAACACGTGGTTTCCACCGCCGGCGTGGCAGGCGTTGTACTGCTCTGTGTCGGCGTGGGACTGCTGGTGCTGGCAGCTTTGGGCGTAGTTTTATTCTAAGGCAGTGGCATTGCCCTGAAAGGACGGGATTTCTTTGATTTTTGTAACTGGAGATATACACGGTAGCCGTGACATTCAAAAGCTTTCCGCAAGCAATTTTCCCATGCAGCCGCAGCTGTCCCGCGAAGATTTTGTCATCATCTGCGGCGATTTCGGGCTGGTTTGGCAGGACTGTGCCGAAGAACGCCGCTGGCTGAACTGGCTGGAAGAAAAACCGTGGACAACCCTATGGGTGGACGGCAACCACGAGAATTTTGACCGGCTGCATACATATCCCGCCACGGAATGGCACGGCGGCAAAATCCAAAAGATCACGCCTCACATTTTTCATCTCTGCCGCGGACAGATATTTCAGCTGGAAAACCGCCGCATCTTCACCATGGGCGGTGCAGAAAGCCGTGACAAAGAATACCGCAGGGCAGGCGTGTCGTGGTGGGCGGAAGAACTCCCCGCCGAAACGGAGTTGCAGCATGCCAGAGAAGCACTGGAACGTGTAAACTGGAATGTTGATGTGGTAATCAGCCACTGCCTTTCCACAAAAATGCAGCAAAAGCTGTTCAAAGAGTGGAATTATCCCCAGAACCGGCTGACCGATTTCTTTCAGGAGCTGGACGAAAAGCTGGATTTCCGCCTTTGGTTCTCCGGACACTATCACCTGTCCAAGCAGTGCGACCCGCGGCATGTGATCCTCTATGATGCCATTGTACAGCTGACGGAAAACGGATTTCAGCCGCAGCTTCCGAAGGAGCCGGATTCACTTTTCACCAACATTTAACCCACGGCTCCATTTTCCGCAACAGCCGAAACCGCAGACACTGCTGGAGAAAACGATACCCTCCCCGCCGCAGAAGAACTGCCCCTGGAGGGTGCGGCTTTTCTGGCGGCAGATATTGACGAAAACGATACACTGGATTCCACAGATATTTACTATGCATTGCTGTATATTGCACAGAAAAGTGCCGGTTTGCCCACAAGCTGGAAGTCGGTAGTGCAGTAACGAATACACTCTTACAGAAAAAGAACAGAAAAACCGGCTGTCAGATAACTGACAGCCGGTTTTTTAGAATGCATTGTCAAATTATAAGTAAAAGCAATACCGCCTTTACTTCTTTTCCGCCATTCCCAAAGCAATTGCCTTGAGGTTTGCCTCAATGAGGTGAGCACGTTTCGGCGGAATGCACTTTTCCATTGCCTTTTTCACGGTGTCCATATCAAACAGGTTGGTTTCTGCCAGCATTCTGCCCAGCAGCACCATGTTTGCCGCACCGTTCAGCCCTGCATTGGTGGCAATGTCCGTTGCCGGCAGAGAGATCGCCGTGATGTCGGTTCTCTCGCAGGTTTCCTCAACAATAGAGTTATCGAACAGCACCAGACCGTCCGGCTTGACTGCATCGATAAACTTCTTATAGGACGGGCCATTCATCGCAATGAGATAGTCCGGCGTTGTCACGACCGGAGAACCGATCGGTTCATCGGAAATACAAACGGAACAGTTGGCAGTACCACCACGCATTTCCGGACCGTAAGACGGCAGCCAGCTGAGTTCCTTGCCGGCGATCAGTCCGCAGTATGCCAGAATCTTTCCGGCAAACAGAATGCCCTGTCCGCCGAAACCAGCTAAAATGATTTCAGTTGTCATGCCTTTGCACCCTCCTCTGCGGTAACGTCCTTATATACGCCCAGCGGGTAGTAAGGAATCATCTTGTCCTTGACGAACTGCATGGACTCTGTGGGCGACATGCCCCAGTTGGTGGGACATGTAGACAGCACTTCAATGATCGACAGACCACGCTTTGCCTTTTCATTTTCGAACGCCTTGCGAATTGCCTTCTTGGCTTCGCGGATATGGGGAACGCTGTCGATCGCTACACGCTGTGCCAATGCAGTACCGCTGAGCGTTGCCATCATTTCACAGATACGGATCGGATAGCCGGCAGTTTCAACGTTTCTGCCGAACGGTGTCGTCTGTGTCACCTGTCCCGGCAGCGTGGTCGGAGCCATCTGACCGCCAGTCATGCCATAGGTGGTGTTATTGATGAAGATCACCACGATATTTTCGCCGCGGGTACCAACATGAACGGTTTCTGCGGTACCGATCGCCGCAAGGTCGCCGTCGCCCTGATAGGAAAAGACAAACTTGTCCGGATTGGTACGCTTTGCACCGGTAGCCACTGCCGGAGCTCTGCCGTGGGGAGCTTCGATCACATCGCAGCCGAAATAGTTATAGGACATTACCGAACAGCCTACCGGAACAACGCCGATGGTGTCGCCCTCAATGCCCATTTCGTCAATGACTTCGCAGACCAGACGGTGTACGATACCGTGACCGCAGCCCGGACAGAAGTGTGTGGAAACGTCCAGCAGGGACTTCGGATGATCAAATACAACAGCCATTATTCTGCACCTCCTGCCAGTTTTTCGATCTCCGCCAGTACTTCTGCCGGAGTGGGGATCACGCCGCCGGTTCTGCCGAAGAACGATACCGGCAGACGGCACTCTGTTGCCAGACGAACGTCATCGATCATCTGACCCATAGACATTTCCACGTCCAGAATATGAGAAGCATGCTTGGTTGCTTCGCACAGTTCTTTTTTCGGGAACGGCCACAGGGTCTTGGGACGGCACAGACCTGCCTTGATGCCCTTGCGGCGGGCAGCAGTGACAGCGGACTTGGATACACGTGCAGATGCACCATAAGCGGTAACGACGATCTCCGCATCATCACAGCAGTACAGTTCTGCATCGGTTTCGGTTTCTTCGATAATGGCATAACGCTTGAACCGTTCCTGTACCTTTGCCTCCAGCAGCGGTGCGTCCAGATACAGTGAGTTGATGATATGGTGTTCCCGCTTGTTGCCGTGACCATTTGCAGCCCAGTCAGACTTGTCCGGCAGCGTGGTGCGGGGTTCCGGAAATGTTACCGGCTCCATCATCTGTCCCAGCAGACCGTCTGCCAGAATCATTGCCGGCATGCGGTACTGGTCAGCCTTGTCGAATGCCAGCGTCACGGTGTCCACCATTTCCTGTACGGAACATGGTGCATATACCAGAATATGAAAATCACCGTGTCCCATGGCGTGGGTCGCCTGATTATAGTCAGACTGTGCCGGCTGGATCGAGCCCAGACCCGGACCGCCACGCTGTACGTTGATGATCAGCCCCGGCAGGTCGGAACCAGCCATGTAAGAGATTCCCTCTGCCTTCAGCGAAACGCCGGGCGAGGAGGACGATGTCATGGCACGCACGCCGGTAGATGCGGCACCCAGCACCATGTTGATCGCTGCAATTTCCGACTCTGCCTGTAAAAAGACACCGCCGGATTTTTCCATACGCTTTGCCATATACGCAGACAGTTCGGTCTGCGGTGTGATCGGATAGCCAAAGAAGCACTTACAGCCGGCACGAATTGCCGCTTCTGCCAATGCCTCGTTGCCCTTCATCAGACTTCTTTCCATTGGTTATGAACCTTCTTTCACTTTTGAATGGTAATTGCACAATCCGGACAGATCATTGCACACATGGCACAACTGATACATGCGTCCTGATCAGTGCATTCCGCGGTAAAATATCCTTTTTCATTCCGGTGTTCTTTTTGCAGGGCAACGATCTGCTTGGGACAGACCGTTACGCAAAGACCACACCCTTTACAGCGTTCAAACCGAACCTGCATTTTCTCCATATTCCTCACTCCTTTCTGCGTACATTTATTCTACAAGACACTTGAGGCAACGCCGCACAGGACACGCCCTTCGGGTGCCTTTTCAGAGAAGCTTACTTTGTGAAATCTTAGGGCAATACCGCACAAAGAGCGTCTGGCGACTTTGCACGCCATCTGCGTGCAGATTGCTCCTTATTCCTCCCACACCGGCTTGACAAACACCTCTACCGGCAGAATGTCCGGCACAGAAACGGTCAGGTCCTTCCGGCAGGTGGTGCAGACCAGCGGCAGCTTCGCCTGTGCGGCGATTTCTTCCGCATAAGGCACTGCCCGCAGAATGGTTTCCGCCGTGGTTTCCTTCCCAAGATTGGAGTTGTTCACAATTCCGGTGTGACGCATGCGGGAAACGGCTTCGATCTCGTACATCAGTTCCAGTGTTTCCTGCGGTTCTTCTGTGAGATAGCGATAGCGGTTCACCACATACCACATGTCCAGCTGATCGGGAACATAAGCGGAAAAGCCCTCGGCATACCGCCCCAGTCCAATGGCACCGGCATCGTCCCCGCCTACGTCGATGATAAGATAGCCGTCCTCATATGCCATGCGTTCCATATCAAAAGAAATGGCAGGAATGTCCAGACTGGTGTTGGCATACATGGAAGCCGCCAGCGTGACACCCCGTTCCTCAAACAGTTTCGCAAAATCCGCCGTGCGGAAATAGGGATTGACAATGTCAAAATCGACAATGGTCACCTTTTCGCCGGCATCTGCCAGCCGCAGGGCAAGGTTGACTGCCAGATTAGTTTTTCCGGAACCATAGTGTCCCGTAATGATCGTGATCTTTTTCATAGAAGTTCCTTTCCCAGCAAGAGCATGTTTCTTTTTATTATAGCACATTCTATACAAAAATGCAACTGAAAATGTTGGGCAATATCGCACAAAGAGCGTCTGGCGACTTTGCACGCCATCTGCTTGCAAATTTCCCGTCATATTTCACAAAAATGCTCGTGAATACATCCAGTATTCACTCCGCTTTTTGTTTCATCTGACGAAAAATTTGACGACGCATCTGTCGCACAACCTTTGTGCGGTATTGCCGTTGGATTTTTTTCAGAAACACAGTCCGCTGCACCCTGCTTTCTCCGATAAAAAATACCGTACTCCCTGCACGGAATACGGTATCTGCATGCAGCAACAAAAAGCGGGAATAACAGAGGCTCTTATACCCGAATCAGTCTGCCCTCCTGCAAGTCCAGTTCTGCCAGCTGTTTCATGACATAATGCATCTTCTTTCCTGTGACATTGCGGGGCAGTTCGCTGACAAACCGGTAATAATGCGGGCGTTTATAATTCGCCAGCAGCGGGCTTTCCTTGCAGTAGCGTTCCAGTTCCTGTGCTGTCAGCGACGAGTCTGCGGCGATCACATAGGCGGTGACGATCTCGCCACGCTTGCTGTCCGGTGCCGCCGTAACAATGCAGTCCTTGACTGCGGGGTGCAGGTTCAGCACTTCTTCAACTTCCACAGGATAGATGTTTTCACCGCCGGAAATGATCATATCGTCTTTCCGTCCTACAATGTGGAAATAATGGTTCTCGTCCCATGTACCCAGATCATTGGTATAGAAAAAGCCGTCGTGGAACCGCCGGCGGGTTTCCGCAGGGTTGCCGAAATAGAACGCCGCCGACTTGGCATTGGAGCGAATGATAACTTCTCCCACCTCGCTGCCGTCTGTCGCTGCAAGGTCATCCGGCTCTGCCACACGGTCCTCATATACCTTTATCACACGCACATCATCATCAACGCAGGAACGCCCTGCACTGCCTGCCATTTCCGGCAGGTCATCCGGTCGGAGGAACGTGTTCCAGAACGTTTCTGTCGTACCATAGCCGTTGAAAATCCGCTTGGTCAGAATCTTCTGATAACGGATACAGTCTGCCCGTTCCAGCGGGCTGCCCATGGTGACGATGCCACGCAGGCTGCTCAGATCACGGGGCTGTTTCTGCTGTGCTTCTGCCAGCAGTTCCAGCACGTTGGGAACGCCGATGAGAAATGTCAGTCCGTACTGCTGTACCATGTCCAGTGTCTTTTCCGGCTGGAATTTCCGCTGGATAATCACAGTACCGCCGGCGTACAGCGTCGGTGTAATGCCGCCGGAGTGCAGCCCGCCGCGATGAAACCACGGTGTAGTGTTCATGGAACGGTCGGTAAACGAAAACGGGAAATGGATCATCACATCATGGGCGGAAAGCACCTCGTTGATGCTGGTCAGGCATACGCTTTTCTGTCTGCCGGTGGTACCGGAGGTGAACAGCCGCAGGGTTTCATCATAGACAGACAGTTCCCATGGCAGCTCCGGTTCAGTTGCGGGACAGTCTGCGGTGAAGCCAGCGTAGGCATGGGCTGCCCTGGCATCTGTGGTCAGCAGAATCTGCGGGGCGTGTGCCGTCCGCCGCAGTGCCATGGCCACTTCCGCCTGTGTTTCCGGCTCCAGCAGGAACACCTTGGGACGGCTGTTGTCCATACAGTCTGTGATTTCCTTGGCAGACAGACGGAAATTCACCGGACAGAATACCATGCCGGTCTTATGGCAAGCCAGATAGGCGAACACGAATTCCGGACAGTTGTGCAGCTGCACCATGACAACATCGCCCTTTTGCAGTCCGGCACGGAGCAGGGCGTGCGAAAGCCGGTTTGCCTCTGCATTCAGCTGTGTGTATGTCCAGACGGTTCCGCTCTCCGGTTCTATCAGGGCTTCCCGATCACCGAACCGTGCCACATTCCGCAGAAAACCGTTCCGCCATGTGTAGCCGTTTTCAAACTGCTGCCGGAACGCTTCCATCGCACGCTGTTTTTCGTCCAGAATGCGTTTCTGCCGCACCTGCTGCAAAAATTGTTCCAGATGTGCCGTGGCTCTTTCCAGAGCATCTGCTCCGGCAGGGACAGCTTCAGCAGCCAGAATCATTTGCTCCATTTCCCGCAGTGCTGCCATTTCGTGCTGTTTGACACTGCTTTTGCGGGAGGTATGGCTGCCGGTGCGAAAAATGGTTTCGGTATATTCTTTGCGGTACATGGCGAAATCCTCCTTCGATCAGAATGTGAAATATGCGGTGCCGTAACTCAAACCGCCGCCGAATCCGGACAGCATCATGGTCTGTCCCCGTTTTACGCTGCCGCTGCGGACACAGTCGTCCAGTGCAATGGCGATCGATGCCGCAGAGGTGTTGCCGTATTCGCCGATGTTCAGGAAGAACTTTTCCATCGGTTCTTTCAGCTGCTTGGCTGCTGCCTGCAAGATGCGGGCATTCGCCTGATGGCAGACATAGCAGTCCGGATAGCCGCCCACTTTCTCCGCCACACGCTGGATACTGCCGGAGAGTGCCTGCACGGCAAAACTGTACACGGCTCTGCCCTGCATGCTGACGAACTGCTCTGCCGGTTCCGGCAGATTCTCGGCAAAGGGGTTCGTATCGTGATAATACTTCGGGCAGTACAGCACTTCTGTGTTGCCCTCTGCTCCGCAGTCAAAGGCATAGCGGCTGTTTTCGTCCAGCGTGATTACCGCTGCACCGGCACCGTCCCCGAACAGGACGCAGGTGTTCCGGTCAGCAAAATTGGTAACGCGGCTCAGTACTTCGCTCGCCACCACCAGAGCGTATTTCTTTTCCGGCATGCTGCACAGCAGAGAACGGGCGGTGTGTACTGCGTAGAGGAATCCGGTGCAGGCTGCACAGATGTCAAAGGCAAACACCGTTTCCGGCAGTCCCAGTTCCTTTTGCAGCATGCACGCCTGCGACGGAACGATATTGTCCGGCGTAATGGTGGCATAGATGACTACGCCGATTTCTTCTTTAGAGATGTCAGCCATTTCCAGTGCCTTTTCTGCAGCTTCCATGCCCAGAGAAAGATTCGTTTCCTTGTCCGCAAAATGCCGGTTGGAAATGCCGGTGCGGGTGCGGATCCATTCGTCGTTGGTTTCTACGATCGTTGCCATGTCATCGTTGGAAATCTTCCGTTCCGGCACACTGCTGCCGGTACCGCAGATGCGAATGCCAATGTCCTGTGTGATTTTCATATGGGGTTCCTCGCTTTCATGTTGTTGCAGTACTTAGTATACCCTTTTTACGGAATAGAATCCACCTATTCCCACAGAAACCGGCTCTACCGTTTTGAGAATTTCCGAATGCTGGTGTATATTCACACAAAAAAGGCATGGTACACCTGTACCACGCCTTTTTTCGTTATATTTCAAATACAATATTTGTTAAAAACAGCGGTATTGCCTTAAATAGCCTTTATTTGAAAAATTAAATCATGAAAATCATCGTTCATTTGTGCATCATTACAGTAATAAACCCCATTCTCTCCCTTTATCATAGCTGCATTCATCGTCCAACTTTCAATTACTTTTTGACCATCACCATAAACCCTTTCATAAGTATTCCAAAAAGATAAGTACTTATCTTTTGTTTTTCCGTGAATGATAATCGTTTGATCTGGTTCTTGCCGCAGATCATCCTCCCAAAAACGAAATCTTTTTCTTTTAATGACTCCGTCTACAGTCATGCTACCGCTATTGATTGCAATTTGAATAGCTTGCTTCCAATCAGAGTTTGTAGAAATCAACTTTAACATAATTTGGAATTCATTTTCTACGGGAAAATGATCTATGAGTAAAAGTGTTTTTTTACCATATTGTATTGGTTCGCCTTTAGATTTCAAAAATAAGTCAGAAAAATTAACTAACATTTTTATCTCCTAACATGTCTATATGAATCAATTTCAGCATGCTCATCTGGCCACACTTTCTTTAAATTGCTATAGCTATTAGGGCAATACCGCACAAAGATTGTGCGGTATTGCCTTTACTTTTTCCGCGGAAACGGATAAGGGATTAGCCACTGGTGCTTTGCCGCACACCGCCAGAAATAACAGAGGACTACCGGCAACTCCAGCACACCAGCCAGTGCAAACACCACCGCCGCACCGGAAATGGTGTGAAACGTCACAAAGACAGAGAGAGCCCCTGCCCAGATGATGCCGGTTATGGCAATGAAGATCCATGCCCGTTCCCACCACAGGCTGGCAAAAATCAGGAACACCACAAACGAGCCGGCAAGAGCGTAGCACAGCACTCTGCCGTCCCAGAGGTTCGCCATGCTCGGTGCGAGGTACTGGAACAGACAGATCATCAGAAATGCCACCAGCCAAACGCCGGCTACAGACAGTAGAGTGATGAAAAAGTGCTTCCAGCGGAATCTACCGTAAGTAGAATCTGCCGATTTTGCGTCACTTTCCGGCTCTACCGGCAATTCCGGCTGGGGCTTCGGCGGATAGATCAGTTCGTCCACAGAAACGCCGAAAATTTCCGCCAGCTGCACCAGTGTCGGCACATCCGGAATGCCATCGCCCCGTTCCCATTTCGAAATGCTCTTGTCAGAATAGTTGATCTTCTCCGACAGATCAATTTGTGTCATGCCCAGCTGCTTCCGATATTTTGCAATGTTTCCGGCAATGGTTTTCCGCATATTTTCCTCTGTCATTCCAAAGGCCCCTTTCTGTAAAATTCCAAAGTGCTCTTATCCATGCATCATTGCAGATGTAAAGGCAACACCGCACTTTACGCACAAGCTTTGTGCGGTGCTGCCTAAAATCATTCGTAGAATCAAAAGTATTATAGCATAAGAAAAAGTTTTTTTGGTGAAATCCTTATGAATCTTCATACCGGAAAAAGTCTCTTGACAAACGGCAGAAATCATGTTATACTGATAGCAGCTTCAGGGTACTGTGCAATTCAGAACCGGCAGTGAACGGCGATATGCCGTAGTCTGCGAGCCAGTGTGAAACTGGTTGATTCGGTGAGATTCCGAAACCGACGGTAAAGTCCGGATGAGAGAAGCCACGCAGCAAATACGATGTGTTTCCCCCATAACCATGAATCCATACAGCTGCCGCAGAAAAGCGGCTGTCTGATCTCGCCCTGTTGTGCTTCTGGCAAAACAGGGCGTTGTTATTTTTCGGAGGTGTTTTCATGACAGAGCATTCTTTTTATATGGAGCGTGCCATACAGCTTGCCAAGCGTGGCACCGGCTTTACCAATCCCAATCCGCTGGTAGGTGCTGTGATCGTCAAAGATCACCGCATCATCGGCGAGGGCTGGCATGCCCGCTATGGTGACCTGCACGCAGAACGAAACGCCCTGAAGCACTGCACGGAGGATCCTGCCGGTGCGACCATGTATGTCACACTGGAGCCATGCTGTCACCACGGCAAGCAGCCGCCCTGCACCGAAGCACTGGTGAAAAGCGGCATTCGGCGGGTGTACATCGGTTCCCGCGATCCCAATCCGCTGGTATCCGGCAAGGGCGTGCAGTATCTGGAAGAACACGGTATTGAAGTGATTCCGGATTTCCTGCGGGAAGCCTGTGATAAACTGAACCCGATCTTCTTCCGGTATATCGGCACCAAAATGCCCTATACCATTTTAAAATATGCCATGACTGCTGACGGCAAGATCGCCTGTGCCGGCGGGGCTTCCAAATGGGTGACTGGCGAAGCTGCCCGTGCCCATGTCCAACAGACCCGAAAGCGGGTGGCTGCGGTCTGCGTTGGCATCGGTACGGTGCTGGCAGACGACCCCCTGCTCACCTGCCGCTGTGAGAATCCTTCTCAGCCGGTGCGAGTGGTACTGGATACCCGCCTGCGAATCCCCATGGAGAGCCGGCTGGTGCAGACTGCCAAGGAAGTGCCGGTCATTGTCTTTTGCTATGCTCCGGACAAGGACAAAAAGGCGGCTCTGGAAGCGGCAGGCGTTACCGTACTGGAGGCGAAGCTGCTGCCCAAGGAGGAACTGGACGAGTTATTTATGCGGCTCGGCGAATTTCAACTCTCCAAGGAGGAACTGAACGGCAGACACATCTCCCTGCGAAACTGTCTGGAACAGCTGGGACAGCGTGGGCTGGACAGTGTGCTGATCGAGGGCGGTGCGACCATTCACGCCGCAGCATTGCAGGAAAATTGCTGTGATCTGGTGCAGGTTTACGTGGCACCGAAGCTGTTCGGCGGCGACGGTCTGTCCCCCATTGGCGGCATGGGCATTACTACACCGGACAAGGCTGTCCTGCTGTCCGAACCCACCATTACCCGTCTGGGACAGGATCTGCTTCTGGAATATACCAGAAAGGAGCAATTCTAAGATGTTTACCGGAATCGTAGAAGAAATTGGGACTGTGCGGCGGCTGAACCAGTCCCCCAACCGGTGCGAACTGGAACTGTCCGCCGCAAAGGTGCTGGAGGGGACGCAGATCGGCGACAGCATTGCCGTGAACGGCGTTTGCCTGACGGTGATTCGCATGGACAAAGACCACTTCACAGCAGATGTGATGCCGGAAACCCTGCGGCGGAGCAATCTGGGGCAGCTGAAAACCGGCTCGAAAGTGAATCTGGAACGTGCCATGGCGGCGGACGGCAGATTCGGCGGGCACATTGTCGCCGGACACATTGACGGCACGGGAACAATTCGTTCCATGCAGCCGGAGGGCAACGCAGTGCTGGTGACAATCAGTGCCGCACCGGAACTGCTCCGGTATGTGGTGGAAAAAGGCTCCATTGCCATCGATGGCATCAGCCTGACAGTGGCAAAAGTCTCCCACACGGATTTCACTGTGAGCCTGATTCCCCACACCGGTGAGGAAACCACCCTGCTGAAGCATCGCTCCGGTGAGATCGTCAATCTGGAAACCGACATCATCGGCAAGTATGTGGAAAAGCTGATGCAGCCGAAAAGCAGCGGCGTCACTATGGAACTGCTGCAACAGAACGGATTCTTTTAAAGGAGATGCATATGCGGTATATCATTTGTTTTCACAAGCCAGAAGAAGAAAACGGCTATCTCAGTAACTGGTACCCCTCGCCGTTCGAGAAAGACGGCATTTCCTTTGCCCACATGGAACAATACATGATGTATCAGAAAGCCCTGCAATTTCAGGATACCAAAATTGCACAGCAGATTCTGCAAACCGACAACCCCGGCAAGGTCAAGGCTCTGGGGCGAAGCGTCCGGAACTACGTGGACTCCCAGTGGAGTGCAGTCCGGCAGCAGATCGTCTGCGAGGGGCTGCTGGAAAAATTCCGGCAAAACCAGTCGCTTCTGCAAGAACTGCTGGCAACTGCACCGCATCTGCTGGCAGAATGTGCGGTACACGACAGGATCTGGGGCATTGGACTGTCCATGACAGACAGCGACCGGCTTTCTCCGGAAAAATGGCGTGGTCAAAATCTGTTGGGTTATACACTGATGCGGGTACGGGACGAACTATCCAAATAAGGAGGTCATTTCTATGGCAATTACATATAACACCATTGAAGAAGCTTTGCAGGACTTGCGGAACGGCAAGTGCATTCTGGTGACAGACGATCCGGATCGGGAAAACGAGGGCGACCTCATCTGTGCCGGACAGTTTGCCACCACGGAAAACGTCAACCTCATGGCAAGTGCCGCAAAGGGACTGATCTGCATGCCCATGAACCATGACAACATTGTCCGGCTGGGACTGACGCAAATGGTTTCTCACAACACCGACAACCATGAAACCGCGTTCACCGTTTCCATTGACCATATCGACACCACCACCGGTATTTCCGCAGTAGAGCGTGGTCTGACAGCCCGTATGGCAGCCGATCCGGAAGCACACCCCGGCGACTTCCGCCGTCCGGGACACATGTTCCCGCTGGAAGCCAAGCCCGGCGGCGTTCTGGAACGGAACGGGCACACCGAAGCAACTGTAGACCTGCTCCGGCTCGCCGGACTGACACAGGTGGGACTTTGCTGTGAGATCATGGACGATGACGGCACCATGATGCGTGGCGAAAAGCTGGCGGACTTTGCAAAACAGCACGGGCTGTCCTTTATCACCATTCGGGAACTCCAGCACTACCGCCGGAATCATGACAACTTCGTGGAAGAAGTGGCACGAGCAGAACTGCCCACAGCCCACGGACATTTCCAGATGTTCGGTTTCCGCAACACCATCAACGGGGACGAGCATGTGGCTCTGGTCATGGGTGATGTGGCAGACGGCAAGCCGGTATTGTGTCGGGTGCACTCTGAGTGTCTGACTGGTGATGTGTTCGGCTCCTGCCGGTGCGACTGCGGCGAACAGCTGAACCGTGCACTGGACATGATCCACGCAGAGGGACGGGGCGTTTTGGTCTATCTGCGGCAGGAGGGAAGAGGCATTGGTCTGCTGAACAAGATTCGGGCGTACAAGCTACAGGAAGACGGACTGGATACTGTAGAGGCAAATATCAAGCTGGGATTTGCACCGGACCTGCGGGATTACAGCGTGGGTGCACAGATTTTGAAGCATCTGGGGGTAACTTCTCTGCGGCTGATGACCAACAATCCGGAAAAGATCGCAGAGCTGGGCGAATACGGGCTGACTGTTGCCGAGCGTGTTCCCATTGACATTCCGGAAAAGCCGGAGAATCTGCGGTATCTCAAGACCAAGCAGTTCAAAATGGGGCATTATCTGCACTTTTAAGGGGATTTGTCTATGAAAATCATTTATAGTAGTATGCTTCCTCTGCTGGCAGCTGTCTGCGTATGGACAAGCGGCTGCGGTTCGCTGGAGTCCGCTGTGGAATCTTCCACAACAACCGCGACTACTGCTACAGAAACGACAACAGAAACTACTGTTGCGGAAACCACTACAACATCTGCAACAGAAACCACTACGACGTCTGCAACAGAAACTACTACAGCTTCCGCAACAGAAATTGCTACAATACCAACAGCAGAAGCTACGGACGATGCTGCGACAATAGAAGTGTTCGCCTGCACTGCCGGCACGTGGTATATGGACGGAGATCCCGATACGGCTTCTCTGGTCATGGACGGTGAAGGCGGCGTGGCTGCCTTCTATGCCACCGGCAATCTGGAATACAGCGGTTATCTGGAATGCACCGATGCGACATCAGGAACATACACCATTTATCAGGACAGCGGCGAATATGTTACAGATTTTACCTTTGATGATGCGGACACATTTCACATCAACAGCAACTGGGGACCTGTGACATTCCGCCGGACTTAGGGCAATACCGCATCAGCGTTTCCTTAGACGTTGTCCACAGAAAGGAAGTGATTCCCCTGCACCTATTATTCTGTATCAACCGCAATTTTTGCTGGCAGCTGGTACAATGCCTGCGTTCTGTGGTACGATTTCCCTGTTCGGAGGGCTACACCGTCCATGTGCTGCACTCCGATCTGACAGCGGACGATCTGCAACAGATACAGCAGAAGGTTCCGGAAGCGGAAATTCTGGGGGTGTCCATAGACGAAACCTTTTTTCAGAACTTTCCGGAAACTGACCGCTATCCCAGGCAAATCTACTACCGCATCTTTGCGGCTCAGTTTTTACCGGCAGAATTAGACCGTGTGCTGTATCTGGACACCGACACGATCGCAATTCAGCCGCTGGACGACCTGTACCACAAGGCATTTGACGGTGCAAGCTATATTGCCTGCACCCACGTGCGTGCTCTGTTCAACAAGATGAACTGCCTGCGGCTGGGCATTGCGGAAGATGTGCCCTACATCAACACCGGTGTCATGGTGCTGAACCTGAAACAGCTTCGTCAGCAGCAGACCACCGAGGACGTGCTGGCATTTGTCAGCGACAAGAAAAACCGCCTGCTCCTGCCGGATCAGGACATCATCACTGCTCTGTACGGCAAGCAGATTCAGCTGGCGGACAGCTATCGCTACAATCTGAGCGATCGTATTCTGGCAATGTACAACGCCAGACACCCGAACGAGATCCGCAGTATCGACTGGGTCAGACAGAACACCAGCGTCATTCACTACTGCGGCAAAAATAAACCATGGAAGTCCGGATACGTCGGGAAACTGGGTATCTTTTATCAGGAACTTCTCGAAACTGAAAACAACAACGGAGGTACAAGAACATGAAAACACTGGAAGGCATGTATGACGGCAAAGGGCTGAAAATCGCAATCGTTGCATCACGTTTCAACGAATTCATCACCACCAAGCTGGTGGGCGGTGCAGAGGACTGCCTGCTTCGACACGGCACCGACGGCGACGACATCACACTGGCATGGGTACCGGGGGCATTTGAGATCCCGCTGGCTGCCAAGAAGCTGGCATTCTCCGGCAAGTATGATGCGATCATCTGCGTCGGTGCAGTGATCCGCGGTTCCACCAGCCACTACGACTATGTTTGTGCAGAAGTTTCCAAGGGCATTGCACAAGTAGGACTGGAGTCCGGTCTGCCGGTACTGTTCGGCGTGCTGACTACCGACACCATTGAACAGGCAATCGAGCGTGCCGGCACCAAGGCAGGCAACAAGGGCTATGACTGTGCCATGTCCGCACTGGAAATGGTCAGCCTGTTCAAGAACGCCTGAAAACGAGAAACAAGGCACTTTCCACATTGTTGAGGCAATACCGCACAAAGATTGTGCGACAGATGCGTCGTCAAATTTTTCGTCAGATGAAACAAAAAGCGGAGTGAATACTGGATGTATTCACGAGCATTTTTGTGAAATATGACGGGAAATTTGCAAGCAGATGGCGTGCAAAGTCGCCAGACGCTCTTTGTGCGGTATTGCCTTGAAAACCGCAAATTTGAAATTCCCGTAAAGTGAGTGAGTTTATGCAAAATTTCATTTTCTTTGACATCGACGGCACGATCATTTCAGAGGAAGGCTATCTGCCGGAATCCGCAGTCCGTGCCATTCAGGCAGCCCGCAAAAAGGGCAATGCCACCTTCATCAACACCGGACGCACTGCCATGAACGTAGACCCGTTTCTCCGGGAGATCGGCTTCGATGGTTACGTTTATGGCTGCGGCACAGAATTGGAATATGACGGAAAAGTCCTGTTCCACGAGAAGCAGACACCGGCATGCAGCCGCGAAATAGTGGAACTGGTTCGCCGCACCAATGTTGCTGTTCTGTACGAACGCAGCGATGCCATGTTCATCGACCGCAGCACACGAATTTTGCCAGATCTGCAAGATCTGCTGAAGCTGTACGAAAGCAAGCATGTGACTGTTTCCAACCTACCCGATGATACAGACTGGTACACGGACAAGTTTGTCATCTGGTACGACGAGCAGAGCGATCTGGCTTCATTTCAGGCAGGGCTGACCGGCAAGTTTGACTATATCGATCGGGGAAATCACTTTGCGGAAATGGTGCCCTGCGGCTGTTCCAAAGCCACCGGCATGGAAAAGATGATGCAGCTGCTGGGGGCAGACCGTTCTCAAATTTTTGCCGTAGGCGACAGCCTGAACGACCGCCCCATGCTGGAAGCTGCCGGCACGGGAATCGCAATGGGGGACAGCCCTATGCTGCACCCCTACGCAGATTACATCACCGCAAATCTTGCAGACGACGGGCTGGAAAAGGCACTGGCACACTTTGACTTGATCTAGTGCAACACCGCACAAAGCCTGCCTGACGGCTTTGTACGATATTGCCCTAGTAATTATTCCAAAAAACAAAATCCCACAGTTTCAGAAATCCTTGAAACTGTGGGATTTTTTATTGTTATGTTATTCCGCACTTTCCTGCTTTGCAGCTTCCCGATCCATGCGAATCGCCTTCAACACGATCGCACATTCCAGACGCTTCTTTTCGATCTCACAGGACAGCTTGTGTGCCTTGTGCACATCGCCGCTGAACTGGTAGTTATTCGCGTTACAGCCGCCGCTGCAATAGAATCTTGCCCAGCAGTTCCGGCAGTCCGGCTTGCTGTAGATATGGGTCTTGGCGAAGTCGGACTTCATTTCACGGTTGAATGTGCCGTCGTCCACATTGCCCATTTTATAGTCTGCCTCACCGACAAACTGATGACATGGGTAGATGTCGCCGTCCGGTGTGATTGCCACGTACTCATTGCCGCAGCCGCAGCCACGCAGACGCTTGATCGCACAGGGTCCCTGATCCAGATCCAGCATGAAGTGGAAGAAGTTGAACTTCTTGCCGGTTGCCTCATAGTCCAGAATCTTCTGCATCAGCCGTTCGTATTCTTCAAAAATACGGGGCAGGTCTGCCTCGGTAATTGCGTAAGGTTCTTCCGCATCAGCGATAACCGGTTCCACAGAGATCTGGTCGAAGCCTGCGTCCAGCAGAGCGAACACGTCATCGGAGAAGTCCAGATTATACTTGGTATAAGTACCGCGGACATAGTATTCCTTTTCCCCACGCTGGTCTACCAGCTTCTTGTACATGGGAATGATCTTATCATAAGAGCCCTTGCCGTCTACGCGGGGACGCATGCGGTCATTGACTTCTTTTCTGCCGTCGATAGACAATACCACGTTGGACATTTCCCGATTGATGAAGTCGATCTTGTCATCGGTGAGCAGCATGCCGTTGGTGGTAATGGTAAACCGGAACTTCTTGTGATAGACCGGCTCCTGTGAACGGGCGTATTCCACAATTTTTTTCACAGTTTCGAAGTTCATCAGCGGTTCGCCGCCGAAGAAGTCCATTTCCAGATTCACGCGGTCGCCGGAATTTTGCAGCAGGAAGTCCACCGCTTTTTTACCGGTTTCATAGGACATCAGCTTTCTGCCCTCGCCGAAGTCGCCGGTAGAAGCGAAGCAATACTTGCAACGCAGATTGCAGTCGTGGGCGATATTCAGACACATTGCCTTAATGGGAGAAGCCACAGCGAAGTTGGCATACTTTTCATAATCGTCCGGCGAAAAGAGAATGCCTTCCTGATATGCCTCCAGAATTTCCGCATAGCAGGAACGGACTTCTTCCGGATCGTAAAACCGCGACAGCTTTGTCACGACTTCCTCCGGACATTCCGGAGCAAAAGGCGGTGCAACATTATCCAGCATGTCATAGGTCAGCTCGTCCACCACATGCACGCCGCCGCTGTTCACGTCCAGCACAATGTTATAGTCGCCCAGTTTATACTTATGAATCATAATTCTGTTTCCTCTTTCCGGCTGCCTTGGGGAACATGCAGCACCATAAAAATTCGTGTATAGATGCGAAAAAAGGGACAGAACTGTCCCTTTCTTCTATCAGTTGCAGACTTGCGTGTGAAAGGTTTTCAAAAACCCTTAGTGCTCGCACTTCTGGTTCGCTACTGTACAGGAAGTCTTGCAAGCAGACTGACAGGAAGCCTGACACTTACCGCAGCCGCCCTTTGCAGCAGAAGCCTTCAGGTTTGCTGCATTGATGGTCTTAATGTGCTTCATTCGGAAACCCTCCCCCAAAAAAAGTTTAACTACATTATATCACAAATCCGCCGGATTTTCAAGTGTTCTATGCAAAAACGGAAAAAAATTTACATCTTCCGTGGCAATTCGCCGGACTATCACTTTCTGTGCTGACGGTTACTGTTATTTCGGCGGCTTCTTGTGGGGAGCATTCACGCCGGAGATGCCGCCCCAGATACTGCCGCCGCAGATCAGCAGCAGCCGCACCGGACTGCCGGCAGTCCCCTGCCAGAACAGCCCCACAGCCAACAGGATCCCGCACAGCAACAGCCCGCAGCACAGCCCTGTCAGCCAGCCCTTGCGGCGGCGGTGAAAGCCTGCAAATCGTCCCATGCTGTAACCGGAACAAAACAACAGCAGCCCCAGCAGCAAAGCGGAGATCCATTCCGACAAATCGGACAGCAGCAGTAAGCCAGACAGGGCAGCCAGTCCTGCCAGAAGCAAGCCGATTCCCACGGACAATGCCGCCGGCAGATACCCGAACCGGTTTTCCCAGATGCTCTGCCTTGCCGGCTGCCGTTTGGTTCTCATTGCACTGCACCTCCCTGCCATGATGTCTGCTGACAGTGTATGCCTGCGGCAGCGGGATTAGAACAGGAACAGCGTACAAGCAGCAAAAAACGGACCGCAAAATTCCTGCGATCCGTTTCCATGTATTGGGGAGTTCCGAGAATCTGCCGATCAGTCTTTCAGCATACCCTGATCGGAATCGTCAGAATCCTTCTTTTTCTTCTTGCCTGCACGCTTTTCCTTTGCTGCGGCGATCTGTGCTTCCTGCTTCCGCTTCGCATTCTCTGTCATGGTCAGGTTTTCCTGTACTGCCCAGTTCTTCAGACGAATCTTGTTGCGGTTGCCGGTAGTTTCGATGACGATGTTATCCTCGTTGACCTGTACGACCAGACCTACGATACCGCCAATGGTAACGATCTCGTCGCCGACCTGCAAGCTGCTCTGCATTGCCTTGGCTTCCTTATCCTTTTTCTTCTGCGGACGAATCAGGATAAAATACATCACTGCAAACAGCAGCACCATGAAAATCAGATAGCCCACTGTGCCGAAGCCGCTTCCGCTTGCACTTTTGCCGCCGCCGCTTTCTGCGAATGCAGTCACGCTGCAAACCGCACCTGTCAGTGCTGCCGTGCTGGCAGCCAGTCCCAGTCTTGCGAAATTCTTACTCATGTTCAAAAGCCCTTTCTCCGTTGCCGTGTGATTTTGCCATAGGGGTTCACGCTTTTCCGCGTAATACCTCATCGATCGACACAGCAGCAGTCTTTCCGGCACCCATTGCCAGAATAACCGTTGCTGCACCGGTAACGGCATCACCGCCGGCATAAACCTTGTCCTTGGTGGTAGCCATTTCTTCGTTGACCACTAAACAGCCCCAACGATTGGTGTCCAAGCCCTTTGTTGTCCCAGAGATCAGCGGATTGGGAGATGTGCCGATCGCCATAATTACAGTGTCTACGTCCAGCACAAATTCGCTGTCCGGAATAGCCACCGGTCTGCGTCTGCCGCTTTCGTCCGGTTCGCCCAGTTCCATGCGAATGCACTTCAGACCGTTGACACGGCCGTTCTCGTCGCCCAGAATTTCCACCGGATTGCACAGGTTCTGGAACTCCACGCCTTCTTCCTTGGCGTGGTGTACTTCTTCCAGACGTGCCGGCATCTCTGCCTCAGAACGACGGTATACAATGTACACATGTTCTGCACCCATACGCAGTGCACTTCTGGCTGCGTCCATTGCCACGTTGCCGCCGCCAACAACTGCCACAGCCTTAGACTGAATGACCGGTGTCGCATACTTCGGATCGTAGCCGTGCATCAGATTGATACGTGTCAGATACTCATTGGCAGAACATACGCCCACCAGACCTTCGCCGGGGATATTCATAAAGCGGGGCAGACCTGCACCGGAACCGATAAAGACCGCATCATAGCCGGATTCCATCAGTTCATCGACAGACAGGATCTTGCCGATGACCATATCCGGCTGAATGTCTACGCCGGCATCTTTCAAAGACTGGATCTCCTGCTGTACGATCGTCTTAGGCAGACGGAATTCCGGAATGCCGTACATCAATACGCCGCCGGCAACCTGAAATGCCTCGAAAACAGTTACCTGATAGCCCAGCCGTGCCAGATCTCCGGCACAGGTCAGACCAGCCGGACCGCCGCCGACAATGGCAACCCGCTTACCGTTGGGTTCTGCTGTTTCCTGCTTGCCGGTATAGCCATGCTCTCTGGCGTAGTCTGCCACAAAGCGTTCCAGACGACCAATTGCAACCGGTTCGCCCTTCTTGCCGCGGACGCACTTGCCCTCGCACTGATTCTCCTGCGGACAGACACGGCCGCAGACTGCCGGCAAACTGTTTGTGGTACGGATAATATCATAAGCCTGTAAGAAATCTCCGGCAGCAACTGCTGCGATGAAATCCGGAATCGGCACGCCTACCGGACAGCCGCTGACGCAGGGCTTTGCCTTACAGTGCAGGCAGCGTGTTGCTTCTTCCCGTGCCTGTTCGGGAGTATAGCCCATTGCCACTTCCTGAAAACATCTTGCACGTTCCTTGGGGTCGCGTTCCGGCATGGGAACCTTATTCGGAGCCATATTGAACTTTCCAGCCATGATCACTGTACCTCCTTCCGAAACAGGTTGCATTCCTGTTCCTGCCGCTTATAGGTACCGTTTCGACGCATCAGTTCATCAAAGTCCACCTGATGTCCGTCGAAGTCCGGTCCGTCCACACAGGCGTACTTGATTTTTCCGCCGACAGTCACGCGACAGCCGCCGCACATACCGGTGCCGTCCACCATGATCGGATTAAGGGAAACGATCGTCTTGACACCAAACGGCTCGGTCGTCTTACAGACAAACTTCATCATGGGAACCGGTCCGATAGCAATGACAACGTCATACTTCTTACCCTGTTCCAGCTGCTGCTGCAACACATTGGTAACAAAGCCCTTTGTGCCATAGGAGCCGTCGTCTGTGCAGAGATACAGGTTGTCACTGCATGCACGGAACTCGTCCTCCAGAATGACGATGTCCTTGTTCCGGAAGCCAACAATGGTATCCACTTCCAGTCCCAGACTGTGCAGGTGCTTTGCCTGCGGATACGCAATGGCACAGCCAACACCGCCGCCGATCACGCAGACCGACTTGGTGCCCTCCGGCAATTCGGTGGGAACGCCCAGCGGACCTGCCAGATCCAGAATGGAATCTCCTGCTTCCAGCAGAGAGAACTGCCGTGTGGTTTCACCGGCGATCTGGAAAATCAATGTGATCGTACCGCCCTCGCGGTCATAATCTGCTACAGTCAGCGGTACGCGTTCACCAAACTCATCCAGCCGGAAAATGATAAACTGTCCCGGCAGGACTTTTTTTGCAATCAACGGTGCAGCGATCCGTACCATGACCACTGCGTCGTTCAGCTTTTTCTTTTCTACGATTTGAAACAATTCTTTCACCTCATGCAATCGCATTGGCTATAACAGCAATTCTGTTACAATCCGAATGAAACAAGCCGACAGACCGCCGGCTTGTTGTTTGATCCATATTCAGGGAAACACTGCATAAAGGCAACACCGCACAAGTTTATGCAGCGTTTCCTTCGCTGCCGATGCATTCCGGCAGCAGTTGAATCTTATTCCGCAGAACCGTCCTCTGTGGGGTCATCGATCGGCACTTCAAAAGTGTCGCCGTCCAGATCGCTGTAGTCAAACTCCAGCATCTCGCCGCAGCACGGACACGGCATTTCGCCTTTCTCCAGAATCGATTCGCTCAGTGCGATGACATTGTTGCAGGACGGGCAGACTGTCTCATAGAGTGTCTCATCATCGTCGTCGTCAAAATCGTCATCATCAAAGTCGTCGTCACAGGAATAGTATGCGTCATCGTCATCATCTTCATCATAGACAATGTCTTCCAGATCGCCCAGATCCTGATCAAACAGATCGCAGACCTCTGTCAGTTCATCTACCTGTGTCTGCAGGTCTGTGACATACGCAGTCATTTCCTGCATCACGTCCAGCAGCTGTCCCAGTACTTTTCCTTCTTTGGTAGTGGTCAGATCCAGCTCCATGCCGTCTACCATACCACGCAAATATGCCATCTTATCTGTCAGGTTCATTTGAAATACCTCCTGTTCAGCACACGGTGTGCATTGCATGCAGCACCGAAAATAATCACATCATGCAAGAGCCGCAGACTTTTTGTACTGCCTTATGCTCTTTCCATGTATTCGCCGGTTCTGGTGTCGATACGGATCATGTCGCCCTGATTGATGAACAGCGGCACCTTGATCTCTGCACCGGTTTCCAGTGTTGCCGGCTTGGTTGCGTTTGTTGCAGTATCGCCCTTGAAGCCCGGATCTGTTTCGGTAACTTCCAGTTCTACGAAGTTGGGCGGCTCTACGCCGAATACGTTGCCCTTATAGGACAGAACCTTTACTTCCATGTTTTCCTTGACGAACTGGAAAGCCGGACCCAGCTTGGACTTGTCGATCGGCTGCTGCTCATAAGTTTCCATGTCCATGAAGTAGTACAGATCGCCGTCGCTGTACAGATACTGCATGTCCTTCCGTTCAATGTAAGCGGTCGGATACTTATCGGTCGGGTTGAAAGAACGTTCTACCACTGCACCAGTGATGACATTCTTATACTTGGTGCGGACAAAAGCGGCACCCTTACCCGGCTTAACGTGCTGGAATTCGATAACCTGTACCACGTTGCCGTCCATTTCGAATGTGATACCGTTTCTGAAATCGCCTGCTGAAATCATAAATTGAAACCTCCGTTTTATTTCTAGGGAATGGGGGTCGATCCCTTTGATGCTTCCCTATATTTCATGCAACGACAGGAAACGCCCTGCATAAGTGCAGAGAATCCCCTCAAAAAACATTGCTTAACTTTATTATACAACATAATTGCTTGCTTTGCAAGACTTTCTGCAAAAAAATTTACGTTTCCACTGGAAAAATCTTTCGGCAGCACCGCACCGGTCAGCCGATCATCACCAGCACTGCGTTTCCCTGTTCTGCGGCATTGTCATAGAATGCCTGCAGATCTGCGAAGCACTCCTGTAGTTCCGCACGAATGTCATCTTCCTCCTCCGGTCTGTCCCAGATATTTGGATAGATCTCTGCCGCCGCAAAATCGGACATCTGCAAGGCTGCCAGACGTGCGGCAAAATCCACCTCGTGCAGAGCCTGTGCAATTTCTTTCACACGCCTTGCCGGAATGCCGCCCACGTGCATCTCCTGTGTCAGAAGAAAGTCACTGCCGCATACAGCCTCCGACAGCGGGTCATGGTCTGCGGTATCTGACAGCGTATCTCCGGTCAGCACAAAATGCAGTGCGTCCCACATCTTATCCAGATCACACGTTTCCGCAGTTTCGTCCTCTGTCAGTTCTTCCACCCGTTCCAGCAGTGCCCGTTCCTCCAGCTGCCGCAGCTGTTCCAGTTCTGTGTCGGAGATCCGGTAATAGCCGGCATACATACCCATAGTACAATTCTCCTTTTACAGCACCAGCAGCTGCTTCGGTGCTTTCGTCAGATTCTCGCAGCCATTCTCCCGAATGACTACAAAGTCCTCGATACGAACGCCGAACTCGCCGGACAGGTAGATGCCCGGTTCCACTGTGACTACGTTTCCGGCTTCCAGTTTGGTCTGTGTCGCCGGCGAAGCGTTGGGGAACTCGTGAATTTCCAAGCCAACGCCGTGCCCCAGCGAATGCCCGAAAGCATCGCCGTAGCCGGCTTCGTCAATGATGTCCCGTGCCAGCTTGTCCATCTCTCTGCCGGTGATGCCCGGCTTTGCCCCGTCAATGCCGGCAGCCTGTGCTTTCAGCACAATGTTATAGACCTGCTGCATCTTTTCACTGGGCTGTCCCACGCAGACGGTACGGGTCATGTCGCTGTGATAGCCGTCTACCATTGCACCGTAATCCATCAGCACAAAGTCGCCGTCCTGAATGATTCGCTGTGCAGAGGGTACACCGTGAGGCATGGAGGTAGCACTTCCCGCCAATGCAATGGTGGGGAACGATTCACCCTCGGAGCCGTGCTCCATCATGGTCTGGTTCAGGCGGAGCATTACGTCCCGTTCCGAGATGCCAGCCCGCAGGAAATTACAGATGTCCGCAAAGGCGATCTCTGCAATTCGCTGTGCCTTTCGGATCTTGTCGATCTCGGCTTCTGTTTTCACCGTGCGGCACGCGAAAATGGCACGGCTCAGGGCATCGCTCTGATCCAGCTGCACCTGATTCCCCAGCTGCTGTTTCAGCTTGGAGAACTGGCTCAGGGTCATGTTCATCGACTCCACGGACAGAGTGCGGGCGTTGTGTTTCCGGAGCAGTTCCCGAATTTGTTCATACAGGTCGTGCTGTTCCAGAACGGTGCAGTTTTTTACGCATTCCCGTGCTTTTTCAATATACCGGAAATCAATGATCAGATACGCCCCGTCGCGGAAGCAGAGCACTGTTCCCGCTGAGGACTGCATACCGGTGAGATACCGGCGGTTGACATCAGATTGGATCAAAGCCGCATCAGTTCCTGCCGGCAGCTTTTGCATCAGGGTTTCCATACGCTTTTGCATCATGACAAGCCATCTCCCTTACATCTCTGAAAGTGCCTGCAATGCCAGAAAATAGCCGTTAATGCCAAATCCGGCAATGGTTCCGGCACAAACCGGACTGAGCACCGAGTGAGAACGGAACTCGTCCCGTGCATAGATATTGCTGATATGTACTTCCACGCAGGGAATGCGAATATCGTGAATGGCATCATGAATGGCATAGCTGTAGTGGGTATAAGCTCCCGCATTGATGATTACGCCGTCAAACGTGGTGCGTGCCGCATGCAGCTTATCAATGATCGCTCCCTCGTGGTTGGACTGGAAGATCTCGCACTCCAGTCCCAGTCCCTCTGCCCTGCTCAGAATCATACGGTTCAGGTCGGCAAATGTGGTATTGCCGTAAACGCCCGGTTCCCGTTCACCCAGCAGGTTCAGGTTCGGTCCGTGAATGACCAGTACTTTTTGCATCATGTCAGTTCAGCTCCTTGTTTTCTTCATATATCTTTTTCGGCAGAAATGGAATCTCCATTCGCCGCTTGAATCGGAAAAATCTCGTTTTCTCCATTTCCATGGGAAAGACAAAAATGCAGGGCACACCAAACAGATTCGCCCCCAGCACATCGGTGAAGATCTGATCTCCCACAGCAGCCACTTCTTTACGGGACAATCCCATTTTCTGCACTGCCTCCCGATAGCCCTTCGTCAGCGGCTTTTTTCCCTCGCAGACGAAGTCCAGCCCCAGTCGTTTAGCAAAAGGTTCCACACGGGGCGAGTGGTTGTTGGACACCAGACACAGCGAGATCCCCGCCGCCTGCATGCCTGCCACCCACGCTTCCACGCCGGCAGCCGGCACCGGATTGTCGTGTGTTGTCAGCGTGTTGTCAATATCCAGCAATAGTCCGCACACGCCCAGCTTTTCCAACAACTGGGGCGTGATGTCACATACACTGCGTAATGCAATTTTTGCACGAAACAGCATTGCTTCTCCTCCTTTCGGCAAATCTTCGCGATGCTCCGCCTTACAGCGTGCCTTCAGTGTTTCCTTCATTATACGTCTTTTTTCCCGCCGGAAATGTCGAATCTCCGTTTCTTTCCACAAAAAAACGGGCACACTCTTGTCAAGTGTGCCCGCCTGCTGTGTATCGCAATACTTTTTATTAATACTTGCGCTTACGAGCAGCTTCAGACTTCTTCTTACGCTTTACTGAAGGCTTTTCGTAATGCTCTCTCTTACGAACTTCAGCGATAACGCCGTCCTTCGCACAAGATCTCTTAAACCGCTTCAGTGCGGTGTCCAAAGACTCGTTCTTACCAACGCGAACTTCTGCCACTTACATTTCCCTCCCTTTGCCGCTACGGCAGAGGCTAATCTTCCGTCTAACCATAATACAGCCAAACTTCTGATTTATACCACCAACAATCCCTTTCGGGAACATCGGGTATCAGCTTAACCTTTTTCGCTGCAAACTATATTTTGCAATATGATTTATTGTACCACATATTGCAGAATTTGTCAAGGGTTTTTTCTGCAAACTTAGAAATTTGTTATTTTACCACAAAATTCACAAGTTTCTTTGGTACATATATTTGCTTTATGATTGTTTTCCCTGCGGTAGCTTCCATTATTTTTGTATCTGCCGCAGCCTGCTCCAGAACGGCTTCCTTTTCCGCATCTGCCGGAATATTCATTTTGGTCTTGACCTTGCCGTTGATCTGTACCACGATCTCGATCATATCATCCACGCACAGAGCCTCGTCATAAGTCACCCATTCCTGTTCGCTGAGCACGCCTTCACAGCCGATCAGCTGATACAGTTCCTCAGAAACGTGCGGTGCAAACGGATACAGCAGTACCAGCAGATCGCGGAATTCCTTTCTGGTGATCGAGCCTGCATCGTAAATGTCATTTAGCAGTGTCATCATGGCAGCGATCGCGGTATTGAACTTCATGGATTCAATATCCTCGGAAACCTTCTTAATGGTCTTGTGCATCTTGGAACGCAGTGCGTCGCTGTAGCTGTCGCTGTCTGTTACCTTATCCTGCAATGCCCAGATACGGTCTACAAAACGCTTGCAGCCCTTGACGCTGCTGTCGCTCCACGGAGCAGCCTTTTCATAGTCGCCCATGAACAGCACGTACAGACGCAGCACGTCTGCACCGTAGACATCGACAACATCATTCGGGTCTACCACGTTGCCTCTGGACTTGGACATCTTTTCACCGTCCGGTCCGAGGATCAGCCCCTGTGCAGTACGCTTTGCATAGGGCTCCGAAGTCGGCACCAGATCCAGATCGTACAGGAACTTGTGCCAGAAACGGGAGTAGATCATATGGCGGGTCACGTGTTCCATACCGCCGTTGTACCAGTCAACCGGCATCCAGTACTTCAGAGCTTCCTGCGATGCGAATTCCTTGTCGTTATGAGGATCACAGTAACGGAGGAAGTACCACGAAGAACCTGCCCACTGGGGCATGGTGTCGGTTTCCCGTCTTGCTGCCGCACCGCACTTCGGGCACTTGCAGTTGACAAACGATTCGATCTTTGCCAGCGGGCTTTCGCCGTCCTTGCCGGGTTCGAAATTCTCTACTGGCGGCAGACGCAGCGGCAGCTGGTCATAGGGTACCGGCACCATGCCGCACTTCGGGCAGTGCACGATGGGAATCGGTTCACCCCAGTACCGCTGACGGTTGAACGCCCAGTCCTTCATCTTGTACTGTACGCCTTTTTCACCGCAGCCCTTTTCTGCCAGCACTTCCAGCATCTTTGCAATGGCATCTTTCTTGTTGGTGATGCCGTTGAGGATACCGGAGTTCACCATTTCACCGTCACCGGTATAGGCTTCCTTAGAGATGTCGCCGCCCTTGATGACTTCGATAATATCGATGCCGAACTTCTTGGCGAAATCATAGTCACGGGTATCGTGTGCCGGCACTGCCATAATGGCACCGGTACCATAACCCATCATAACATAGTCGGAAATGTAGATCGGAATCTCCTTGCCGGTAACAGGATTGATGCCGGTCAGTCCGTCGATCTTGACACCAGTCTTATCCTTTACCAGCTGTGTCCGTTCAAACTCGCTCTTTTTCGCACATTCCGTTTTGTATGCGTCCAGTTCTGCAATATTGGCAATGCTGTCGCGGTACTTCTGAATGATCGGGTGCTCCGGAGCAATAACCATAAAGGTGACACCGTACAGGGTATCCGGACGAGTGGTATAGATCCGCAGCTTTTCGTCTGCGTGTTCCTTGACAGCGAAGTTGACAAATGCACCGGTAGACTTGCCAATCCAGTTCTGCTGCTGGAGTTTGACATTCGGCAGGTAGTCCACTTCTTCCAGACCCTGCAGCAGCTTGTCTGCATACTCGGTGATCCGCAGATACCAGACTTCCTTGGTCTTCTGGACGATCTCACTGTGACAGATGTCGCACTTGCCGCCCTGTGAGTCCTCGTTGGACAGAACTACCTTACAGCTGGGGCAGTAGTTGACCAGTGTCTTGTCACGGAATGCCAGTCCTTTTTCGAACATCTTCAGGAAGATCCACTGTGTCCACTTGTAGTATTTTTCGTCAGTGGTATCGATCACTCTCGACCAGTCGAAAGAGAAGCCAACACGCTTGAGTTGTCCGGTGAATTTGACGATATTGTCATCGGTGACCTTCCGCGGGTGTACGCCGGTCTTGATCGCGGTATTCTCTGTCGGCAGACCATAAGCATCGAAGCCGATAGGAAACAGCACGTTGTAGCCCTGCATGCGGCGTTTCCGGCTGACAACTTCCAGACCGGAATATGCCTTGATGTGTCCGACATGCATGCCGTGACCGGAGGGGTACGGGAACTCTACCAATGCGTAGAACTTCGGCTTGGTGTGATCCTCGCTCGCACGGAACGAGCCGTGCTCTTCCCAGTACTTCTGCCACTTTGGTTCGACAGAGGCAAAATCATATTTGTTGCTCATGTATTTATCATTCCTTTGAATATAATTTACTTACCGAAAAATGCCTTGACATTCTTTTCAAACACCAGCACAGCTGCTGCACCCAGATCCAGCAGTCCTTCCAGCAGATAGATCCACTGGCTGCCCAGATTGCTGATATTGCTTCCCACATGCATCAGGAACATCAGTGCCAGAAAAACGGCTACAATGTAATTGATGTAGGGAACGCGGTTCAGCATCAGCACCAATGCCACAACGCTTACAATCAGCATCACCAGATTCGACATGCTGAACCCCAGAATCAGGTTCAGAGCACCCTTGATAATGAGATACAGTCCGATCCCGAATACCCATTTTCTTCCTATGGTTTCCATGATACCAAATCCTTTCCTGTTGTGCGGTATGCTCTTACGCAATGCCGTTTGGCTTTGTCCACTGAGAAATGTCTACCGGTTCCCCGTCTGCCCACAGACGTTCCAGCTGGTAGAATTCCCGTGTGTCCTTGCAGAACACGTGTACGATAATATCGGCATAGTCCAGCACCACCCAGTTGGAGCCGTTTCCGCGGCCCTCGCGGTGCAGCGGTTCTACGCCTTTTTCCGACAGCTGATATTCCACTTCATCTGCCAGTGTCCGTGTGTGGGTGGTACTGGTACCATTGGCGATAATGAAGTAATCGCCCAGAATGGTCAGGTCATGCACCCGAAGCACCTGAATATCTTCGGCACGCTTGCTGTCCAGTGCTTTTACAATGATTTCCAAAATTTCCTGCTGCGTCATATTTGTTCCTTTCTCGTTCTTAGAACCTGTCTTCACAAGAAATATATGTGGATTTTCGAGCATAATTTTGTTGCAGACAAGGAAAAAATACGCAGGCGGGCTGTCGGTCGCAATCTATCCTAGTGCGACACTCCTTTGTTCTCAAGCAGAATCCTGCCTCGAACGCAGTCGCCCTGCAAGTGTTTTTTACGCAGTATGCAGCAAAATTTGCCGAAAAGACACGTGTATACGCTTGTGAAGACAGGTTCTTATTGTGCTCCGTCGTTGCTGTCGCCCTTGTTGATGTCGCCGAGATTTTCCTGTGTGTCATCATAATCTCTTGCCAGATACTCGCCCTCCGGCACCAGTTCCACAATAGTGCTTTCCTCCGGATAGATCTCGTTCTGATAGGGGCGGAAATACTGGTTCAGCAGATCCACAGTTGCAGACTTGTGAATAGAATACACCGACTGGGGAGAGCCGTTCCCCGGATAGTAAGTTGCTCCTTCTCCCGGCACCATGAACACGTTGACATTGTCCATAGTCAGACGCTGTGAGGCAAAGTCTGCCACCATGCTGATCTGTTCCAGCGACAGATCGGTAGCAATCCACTGATTCTTATAGATTTTCTGCATGGCACTCATCAGTTCCGTCTGGCTCATGTTCAGCATTTTCTCCATTGCTGCTGCAAGGAAGATCCGCTGTGCCTTAACGCGTCCGATGTCCCCTTCGGCATAGCCGTGGCGGAACCGGACAAACCATTCGGACTGCTGACCGTTCAGGGTCTGTTCTCCTGCCGGCAGAATCTTATCTGCTTCATAGGTGATCTGCTCCGGCAGCGTAATGGGAATGCCGCCGACAGAATCTACGATATTGGCAATATCCACGCAGTTCAGTTTCACATAAGCATCGATATAGATGCAGAAGTTTTCCTGAATGGCATTGACCACACGCTGGATCGGTGTTACGCCGGTTTCCTGTCCGCTGTGATAAATGCTGTTGAACTTTGTGGTGGAATAGGAAGCATAATCCGGCATGTAGGAGTCACGGGGAATTTGCAGAATGTTCATGCTGCCTGCTATCAGGTCGAACTGCAATACCCAGTCTACATCAGACAATTCGCCGCTTTCGTCCATGCCCAGAAACAAGATGGTATACTGTCCCTCAATGGTCTGCTCCAAATCCAGTCCGTCATTTACATCCGAATCCAGATCGCTTTTCAGGTTCAGTGCCGCATCATTAGAGTCCACCTTTGCCAGCGTACCCTCCTTATCTACCAGCGGCTGCCACAGTTTCCAGTACTTCACGATCGAAACCTGCTGGGTGGTCAAGGTCGTTCCTTCCAGCTTTTTAAAGTTGATGATCGGTGCATTCAGGACCATCAGCAGGATCAGCACAACGCTGACTACGATTGCCGCAACCATAACAGCAATATCCCGCGGGCTGTTTTTCTTTCGTTTTTTGGGGGCATAGTAGCCGTGTTCATCTGAGTAGTTTTTTCTGCTCATCTGCAATAATCATCCTTCCTGCTGTTGCAGCTCCGTTAAAACTTCGTTGTAGGCTTCTACTGTGTGATGCGGGATCAGTGCTTCCCGCCGCACCAGCTTTATCAGGGAATATTTCAGGGCATATGCCATGCCTGCATTGAGGCTTTCTGCTGCCTTTTCCCGCATCACGTCCACATCGGGATAATCCCGTTCCGCAGAGATCATATCTGCCAGATAGACGATCTTTTCCAGATTGGACATGCCGGCTCTGCCCACGGTGTGAAACCGTACTGCATGCAGCACATCTTCATCAGTCACACCGAATTTCGTCCGCAGCAGCTCCGCACCGGCGATGCCGTGCCAGACCTTGAATGCCTTGCGTTCTTCCATGCACACGTCCATAGAGGACTGCATCATCAGCGTGTACTGTACGTCTTCCGGTTCTTCCTTGCAAATATCGTGTACCAGACCGGCAAAACGGGCGGTTTCCACATCTGTGCCGCCGAATTTCTTTGCCAGCATCACACTGGCCTCCGAAACATTTTTGGAATGGATATAGCGTTTTTGCGAAAGACGGGCTTTCAGATATTCGTCATATTGCTCCAGTGACTCCATGAAAAATGTGAGCTCCTTTCCTCGGGAACATCTTAGGGCAATACCGCACAAAGATTGTGCGACAGATGCGTCGTCAAATTTTTCGTCAGATGAAACAAAAAGCGGAGTGAATACTGGATGTATTCACGAGCATTTTTGTGAAATATGACGGGAAATTTGCAAGCAGATGGCGTGCAAAGTCGCCAGACGCTCTTTGTGCGGTATTGCCTTATGCATATAAATTATGAGATACTATATATTGTACTACTTTTTGCGGTAAATAGCAAGAAAAATCTGCATGATTTTTTCGATTCCTGCGAATTTTTGTAGAAGATACCGTGCAAACCTCAGCAGGACACAAAAAAATTTTGCCATATTGCAATAAAAATGCTCTCTGTGCCTCCAGTTCCGCCATGTCCCCGTCCATGCGGGACACCACGCCCAGTGCTGCCATTTCCAGAATCTCCTGCCAGCAGTGCCACTTCGAAAATGACAGGAACATATCGCTGCCCACCAGCAGCACCAATTCTGCTTCGGGATACCGGTTCCGGAACAGCCGCACGGTGTCCACGGTATAGCTGACACCGGAACGTTCCAGTTCGCAGCCGTCTACCGTGCAAAAGGGCAGCGTTTCCGCCGCCAGACGGCACATTGCCAGACGGTCTGCACCGGAAGCCATGTCCGGATTCTGCTGCTTGAACGGCGACACATTGGCAGGGATCAGCACCACCTGATCCAGCCCCAGACTTTCCCTGGCAGTCTGTGCCAGATGCAGGTGCCCGTTGTGAATGGGGTTAAAGCTGCCGCCAAACAATCCGATTCGCTGCATCAGAATTTAATGACCGGTTCTTTCGGATTCCGCTTGAACAGAACCAGCCGGCTGCCGATGACCTGTACCACATCGGATTCTGTCTTTTCCGACAGTTCCTCTGCGGCTTCACGGGCACTCAGCGGACAGTTGTCCAGTACGTGGATCTTGATGAGTTCCCGTTTCCGCAGAGCATCGCTGACCTGCTGCACCAGTGTATCGCTGATACCGCCTTTTCCCACCTGAAAAATGGTTTCGTATGTGCTGGCGATGCCCCGCAGGGTCGCCCGTTGTTTACTTGTCAACATCAATTTTTCTCCTTAATCATTTTTATGAGTTTTGAAAAAATCTTCCAGCTGTTCCAATGCCTTGCCCCGGTGGCTGATCTGGTTCTTCTCTGCATCAGTCATTTCTGCCATGGTCTGTTCGCCTACGCAGAAAACCGGATCATAGCCGAAGCCGTTTTCTCCTCTGGGAGAGGTTCCGATCACACCCTCGCAAACGCCGGAGAAGAACTGCTCCTCCCCTGCCGCGTTCACATAGCACAGTACGCACTGGAACCGTGCAGTACGTTTTTCTGCGGGAGTGTCTTTCAGCAGTTCCAGCAGCTTTTCGCAACGCTGGACATCAGTGGCATTTTCGCCGGCAAACCGGTGCGAGTATACCCCTGGTGCTCCGTCCAGTGCGTCTACCAGCAGTCCGCTGTCATCTGCAATGACGGCACAGTGCAGGGCTTCGTGAACCGCATGGGCTTTCAGTGCCGCATTTTCTGCAAAGGTAGTGCCAGTTTCTTCTACTTCTGCATCAAAGCCGGCTTCTTTCTGGGAAACTGCGTCCAGACCGAAGGGGGCAAGGATCGCACGGATCTCCCGCAGCTTTCCGGCGTTATTCGATGCAATGACAATCTTCTTCATAGTGATTCCTCCGTAGGTTCAAACAGGGCACGGACAAAATCCTGTGCGTGGAACGGCTGGAGATCATCGATCTTTTCGCCCACGCCGATCAGCTTCACCGGAATGCCCAGTTCGTTGCGAATGGATACGATGATACCGCCCTTGGCAGTACCGTCCAGCTTGGTCAGCACAATGCCGGAAATGTCTGCCACTTCCTGAAACAGCCGTGCCTGATTGACCGCGTTCTGTCCGGTGGTAGCGTCCAGTACCAGCAGGATTTCCCGATGGCAGCCCTCTGCCTTGGTTTCGATGATGCGGTTGATCTTCGCCAGCTCCTGCATCAGATTTTTCTTGTTGTGCAGCCGTCCGGCGGTGTCGCAGATCAGCACGTCACAGTTCCGTGCCTTGGCGGCATCAATGGCATCATACACCACCGATGCAGGATCAGAGCCTTCTGCATGCTTGACAATGTCCACACCGGCACGCTGTGTCCAGACTTCCAGCTGGTCAATTGCCGCAGCACGGAACGTATCCGCCGCAGCCACCAGCACCTTTTTGCCCTCGCCCTTCAGCTGGTGGCAAAGCTTGCCGATCGTGGTCGTCTTTCCGGCACCATTGACACCGATCACCATGACAATGGTAGGCTGGGTGGGATATTCCAGTGTCTGATCCTCGCCCAGCATCTCGCCGATGATCTCCTGAATCATGCCCATGATCTCCTGCGGATCCTTGACACCTCGTTCCTTGACGCGTTTCCGCAGGGTTTCACAGATCTGTACAGAAGTTTCCGGTCCCAGATCGCTGGTGATCATGGTTTCTTCCAACTCATCAAACAGGTCGTCGTCGATCTTGGTAAAGCCGCCCAGCACTTGCTGCATGCGGGAAACCATTGCGTCCTTGGTCTTTCGCAGGCCGTCCCGAATCTTCGCAAAAAAGCCCTTTTTCTTTTCCGGCTCCGCTGCTTCCGGCTGGGGTTCGTCTTCGAGTTCCGCTTCTGCTTCCGGCTCGGATTCTTCTGTCAGTTCTGTTTCTGGTTCAGCTGCTTCTTCTGATTCCGGTTCAACTGCTTCTGCCGGTTCCGTTTCTGATTCTGTTTTTGCTTCCTGTTCGGGTTCTTCAACAGGCTCTACTTCTTCCGGTTCTTCTGCTTCGGGTTCAGTTTCTTCCTCCGGTTCGGCTTCTTCCTCCGGCTCTGCCTTTTCTTCGTTTTTCAGAATGCCGGCAGCTTCCAGAGCCGCCTGCCGTGCTAACGCAATTGCAGCCTGATGCTGTTCAGATTCCTCCACAACTTCCTGTGCGGCAAGGCGAGCCTTTTCGATCTCGTCCTGCTCCTGTGCCGCCAAGTCATTGAGGGCAGCCGCGGCAATGTCTTCTTCTGCTTCTGCATCAGCCGTTTCCGCAGTCTGTTTCTCCGGTTCCAGTACCGTTTCTTTCTCTGCCTGCTGCTTGTTCCGCCGCCAGAACGGTACGCCTTTTTCCTTGTTTTTATTTTTCTTTCCGAATAAGCCCATCTTACACCGATCCTTTCCTTGAAAGCATAGACATCGCCGTACAAAGCGGACTTTGTGCGGTATTGCCTTATTCCGTTTTCTCGAGTTCTTCCTGTTCCATTCGCAGCAGACGGGAAATACCGTCCTCCTGCATGGTGACACCGTAGAGTACGCTGGCTTCTTCCATGGCACTCCGGCGGTGCGTCACCAGAATGAACTGGGTGGTATCTGTAAAGTTTTGCAGATACTGTGCATAGCGGCGGACGTTTCCCTCGTCCAGTGCCGCATCAATCTCGTCCAGAATGCAGAACGGCGACGGCCGTAGCCGCAAAATGGCGAAGTAAATGGCGATCGCCACAAAGGACTGCTCCCCGCCGGAAAGCGAGATCAGATTCTTGATGACTTTTCCCGGCGGTGCGACCTTGATCTCAATGCCTGATTCCAGTACATGTTCCGGATCAGTCAGTTCCAGCCGTGCTTCTCCGCCGCCGAACAGGTCTTTGAAAATTTCCTGAAAGTTCCGGTCAATGACAGAAAAGCTTTCCGAGAAGATTCGCTGCATCTCCTCTGTCAGAGAGGTGATGAGGTCTTCCAGTTCCCGCTTGGCAGTTTCCGCGTCCTGCATCTGCTCCGACAGGAACTGATACCGCTTGGAAACCTCTGCATATTCCTCGATCGCCGCCACGTTTACCGTGCCCAGCCCCCGAATCTGTGCTTTCAGGCTTTGCAGTTCCCGCTGTGCCGTCTGTAGGTCTTCCAGCGGCTGTGCCTGTGCCTGTGCCTCAGAGAGAGAAAGTTCGTACTGCTCCAGCAGCTGCCGGATCACGCCGTCATAATCGTTCTGCACGGAAATTTTCCGTTCCTTCAGCCGGCTGATCTCGCCGGAAAACCGCTCCCGCACAGCGTTGGTTTCCTGCAAACCGCTTTGCAGTTCCCGAATCTGCTGCTCCTGTGCATCATGCACCTGCTGCCAGTGCCGGATCTCTGCCTGCCCGTCGGTACGGCTGTTCTGCATCTGTTCCAGCCTGGCTTGATTCTCGGTGATCTCCGTCTGCTTCTGACGGATCAGGTCTTCCTGCACGGCAATATCCTTGTCGATCTGCACCAGTTTCTCCGCCATGGAATCCTGCTGGTCGCTCTGCTGCTGCATTTCCTTCGCCAGCGTGTCCATGTCCTTTTCCAGTTCCATCATGCCGATCTTCAGCTGTGAACGGCGTTCCGCCAACCTGGACTGCTCCTGTTCCAGAGCCGTCCGCTGGTCGGCTTCCTGTGACAGCATTTCCTGTCCCTTTTGAATTGCCTTTTCTACTTCCTCCGCTTCTTCTGCGGCGGCAGTGTGCCGGTCAATGGTTTCCTGCAAGCGTTCCTGCAACGCCGCCTGTTGTCCGGCAGCTTCTTCGGCACGCTCGGTGGTCTGTTTCCGGAGATACTGTTCCTTTTCCAGCTGTGCAGCTGCGGCAACCTGTTCAGATTCCGCCTGCCGGCACTGCTGCTGCAACGCTTCCATTTGCTGCTGTAACTGTGCAGACTGCTGCTGTGCCTTTTGCAGGGCAGCAGAAGCCGCCTGTTCCTGCTGTTCCAGTTCCTGTATCTCACCGGAAAGAGCCGTCAGCTCCGCCCGTCTGGTCAGCATGCCGCCGGCACGCATGGCAGAACCGCCGGTGAAAGAACCGCCGGCATTGATGACCTGCCCGTCCAGCGTGACGATACGGAACCGGTACTGATAAGCTTTCGCCAGAGCCGTCGCCGTGTCCAGATCTTCCGCCACGACGATTCGCCCCAGCAGGAACTGTACCACGCCGGAAAACCGTTCCTCATACCGCACCAGATTGCACGCCAAATCCACAAAGCCCTCGTGCTGTTCCAGACCGGTTTCGTGCAGCGTCTTTCCCCGCACGGAAGTCAGCGGCAAGAATGTGGCACGTCCGGCGTGCTTCTGCTGCAAAAAGCGGATCCACTGCTTGGCAGCGTTTTCGTTTTCCACGATCAGGTTCTGCATGGCACCGCCCAATGCGGTTTCCAGTGCCACGCTGTATTTCTGGTCGGTGGTAATCAGCTGTGCCACCGTGCCGAATACGCCGCGGGGCCTGCCGCCGTCTGCCCGCAGGACTGCCTTGACGCTGCCGCCAAAGCCCTCCATGTTTCGTTCCATATCCTGTAGCAGTCTTTGCCGCTGCCGTTTTTCCCGCAGGGCGAACGCCGCCTGCTCCTGTTGCTTCTTGCCGGCTTCCAATGCCTGCACTGCATGAGCGTAGCGTTTCTGAAAGCCGTCCCGCTGGTTCTGCACCTGTTGGAACTGTTCCTGTGCCTGCTGTGCCTGTTCTCTGGCGGCATCATACGCGGCATTCTGCTCCGTACATGCCTGCCGGAGTGCACTCTGCCGCATGCCCTGTTCTGCCAATTGGGCTTTCAGTTCTTCCTGCTGTCCGGCAGCGGTCTGCTGCAAGACACGCAGTTCACTCTGCCGCACCAGCAGATTTTGCAATACCTTGTTTGCCTGTTCGTATTCCTGTCCCCGCCGTGCAGCCTGCTGTTTCAGGGCGTTCCAGTTCTGTTCGGTCTGTTCTGATTCTACCTGAATCGCTTCCCGCTTCTGCCGCAGCTGCACCACCTGTTCAGACAGGGACTCCATGCGGTTTTCCATACTGCGGGACTGCTGAGCCGTTTCCTGTTTCTGCTGCCGCAGGCTCTCCTGCATCTGCCGGCTGTGGAGAATGTCGTTTTCACAGACTGCCACCGCAGATTTCAGCTGGGTGGTTTCTTCCTCTGCCTGCTGCATCTGCTGGCGAATTTCCTCCATTTTCAGCGTGCTTTCCTGCATACGCCGATAGCCGTCCTGCACCTGTGCATCTGTCCGCTGGATCTCCCGTTCGGCATTCTGGTATTCCGCCTGTGCCTGTAACAAGCCGTCAGACAGCCCCGTCAGCTTTTCCCGCAGAGCACCCAGCCGCCGCACCCAAAGGGAAACCTCCAGCTGTTTCTGTTTGCCTGCCAGTTCCACGTACTGTTTCGCTTTTTCCGCCTGCTTTCGCAGCGGTTCCACGCGGGATTCCAGTTCAGAAACAATATCCTGCAAACGCACCAGATTTTCCTGTGCCGCGTCCAGCTTCCGCTGTGCCTCCTGTTTCTTATAGCGAAACTTGGAAACCCCCGCAGCCTCCTCAAAAATGTCCCGCCGGTCTGCACTCTTGGCACTGACAATTTCTGCAATGCGTCCCTGTCCGATAATGGCATAGCCATCACGACCCATACCAGTATCCATGAACAGTTCCGTCACGTCCTTCAGCCGGACGTTCTTGCCGTTGATGCGGTACTCACTGTCACCGCTGCGATACAGCTTTCGGGTAACACTGACTACAGCACCATAGGCTTCTCCCAACTCGCCGGCTTCGTTGCTGATCTCCAGCGTAACTGCCGCAAAGCCCATGGCCTTTCTGGTTTTTGTGCCGGAAAAAATAACGTCCTCCATTTTGTTGCCGCGGAGCGTCTTGGTGGACTGTTCCCCCAGCACCCAACGCACGGCATCGCCGATATTGCTCTTGCCGCTGCCGTTCGGTCCCACCACGGCGGTCAGACCTTTGTCAAAGTGCAGCTTGATCTTGTCAGGGAACGACTTGAATCCCTGCAGTTCCAGGGAACGTAGATACATGTTTGCATTTCACCTCTTTTTCCGGCGGCGTATCCCGCATTCTTTACGATTGCAGCACACGCACTGCATAGATTTTCCCGCCGAAATCCGACAGCGGCACTGTCTGTTCTTTGGTTTGCAGCGGATCCATGCAGAGATACGTTCCGTCAGCACTGCCCACCAGCAGCACATAGTGATAGCTGCCGGACTTGGGCATCTTCACCCGTACAATGGGGTATCGTCCTGCTGCCAGTTCCTGATCCAGTTCGCCGTCCTGCAATTCCGCCGCGTCCTGTTTCCGGACAGAAACACCGGCAGTCTGTTCCAGTATCTCCCACAGAAGATTGCCCGCACTGTCGTACACGCCGTGTTCCGAAAAGAACTGATTCACCTCTCCGGCATCGGCATTTTCCGGCAGACCGTCCACAGAGATCTGCTGCATCTGCAACGCCGCCGCTACGCAGCAGGTCAGACAACCGGAATCCGCCATGTGATAAATAGAATCTCCCAATGCGTCCGATTTCCAGCGGTCATCTTTCTGCCGAAAAAAGACCACCTGTTCCGCCGCGTTTTCCTGTGTGGTTTCCACGGCAACAGAAGTCGCCCCACGGTGTCTGTTCCAGAAAACTGCACCAACTGCGGCACCCAGCAGCAAGACTGCTGCCAGCACCACCGCCAGACAACGTCTGGTATGTTTTGTCCTCATCGTTGATTCCTTTCCGAAAAGATCTCATAGACCTGCTGCTCCGTCAGAATCGTTCCCGCAGCAACGGCAGCATTTTCCCGTACACGAAGCGAAACGCCCTGCTCCGCCAGTGCCTTCCGGTTGCAACCGTGCTGCCCCAGCACCTTGCTCATGGTACGGGGAGCCGTTTCCACAAAGAGTTCCGGTTTTCCACAGTCTGCTGCCGCCTCTTTCAGCTGCCGCAGATACAGATGGGATTCCGCCAGTTCTCCATAGGCAGGGTGGAAATACCCCGCCAGCAGATGTTCCCGCAGGGACGGCGTATCATGCAGCCCCAGCCGGATCACCCGCACGCCGGCATGGTGACAGCGGCACAGGGCATCTGCACAATAGTTCAGCACTTCTTCCTGTGACAACTGCGGATAGCCGCCGCGGAAATAATACTCCGCCAGCTTGGTGCCCTCCAGCACTGCCGTGGGATAGATTCGAAGGGTTTCCGGCTGACACGCCAGAAGCTGTTCCAGCGTGTCATATTCGTCCTGCAATGTGCTGCCGTATAAGCCAACCATTTGCTGCAACCCCAGCGAAAAGCCCCGTTCCCGCAGCATGGCACTTGCCTGCCGGACTGCCTGTGCATCGTGCCCCCGTTCATTCTGATACAGCACACGGTCACACATGCTCTGTGCTCCCAGTTCCACCGCAGTGACATGATAGCGTTCCAGCCGTTCCAGAACCGCACTGTCTACCGCGTCCGGTCGGGTGGAAATGCGGATACCGGAAAACATACCTTCTCCCAGAAACGGCTGTGCCGCCTCCAGCAAGGCGATCTGATACGCCGGTTCCACCGCTGTGAAGCTGCCGCCGAAAAAGGCGATCTCTGCCGATTCCAGCGGCCCGCTGCGTTCCAGCATCGCCTGACAGGTCTGTGTCACCTCTTCCGGCGTGGGAGCCTGCACTGTGCCGCTGATCGTTCGCTGGTCGCAGAAGCTGCACTGGTGCGGACAGCCCCGATGCGGAATGAAAAATGCCAGCGTCTTATGTTTTGTCATAGCCCATCAGGGACAGTGCTTCCTTGGCAGCCAGCTGTTCCGCAGCCTTTTTGCTATGTCCCACGCCTCTGCCGATCACATTGGAATTCAGGCAGACAGCCACTTCGAATGCCTTGTCATGATCAGGACCGCATTCGCTGATGAGCAGATACTCCACCTTTTCCTCCGGATTTTTCTGTACAACTTCCTGTAACTGTGTCTTATAGTCGTGGAAGCCGGCAGGCTGCTGTCTTTCTGCAACCGGATTCTTCGGAATGAACCGCATGATATGCCGCTTTGCCGCGTCCATGCCGCCGTCCAGAAAGATCGCCGCAATGACAGCTTCAAACGCGTCTGCCAGAATCGACGAACGGGAACGTCCGCCGGTGTGCTCCTCACCCTTGCCCAGCAGGAGGAATTCGCCCAGATGAATCTCTCTGGCGAACACATGCAGTGCCTTTTCACATACCATTGAGGCACGGAGTTTGGTCAGCTCGCCCTCCGGCAGGTCGGGATACTTGTGAAACAGGAATTCCGAAACCACGATCGACAGCACACTGTCCCCCAGAAATTCCAGACGCTCGTTGCTGTTGCGGGTCTTATGCTTTTCGTTGGCATAGGACGAGTGGGACAGTGCTTCCAGCAGCAGGTGCTTGTCCTTAAAGTGGTAATGGATATACGTTTCAAACCTTCCTAAATCTACATACTCTGTATGTTCCATGATTGCTTTCCCTCTATTTCTTTACCGGCTTTCCGGTATTTTCTGCAATGGTCTGTACCACATTTCCGGCAACGCAGTCTTTCGCCTGCCGGATCGCATTGAAAAATGCTGTGCCGTCGGAACTACCGTGTGCCTTGATGACCGGCTTCTGTACGCCCAGCATCACTGCACCGCCTACGGCTTTGTAGTCCATTTTTTTGGTGAGTGCCTTGATCTTCGGCAGGATCAGCAGTGCCGCCAGCTTTCCGGCAACGCCTGCGAACAGGTTTCCTTTCATCTGGTGTGCCATAAACTTGCCCATGCCCTCGTACAGCTTCAGTGCCACATTGCCGGTAAATCCGTCTGTGACTACCACATCTGCTGCACCGGCAGGCAGTTCCCGTGCTTCGATATTGCCGATGAAGTTCACCGGAGCCTGTGCCAGCTGGACATAGGATTCCAGTTCCAGTTCCCGTCCCTTGGTTTCCTCGGCTCCCACATTCAGCAGAGCCACACGGGGCTTGTCCACGTGCATGACATTCTGCATATAGGCACTGCCCATAATCGCAAACTGCACCAGCATTTCCGGACGGCAGTCGTTATTGGCACCGCCGTCGATCAGCAGAAACGGTGTCGTTTCCGTGGGGAGCACCGGAGCCACTGCCGCACGCTTGATGCCGGCGATCCGCTTCACCAGAAATGTGGCTCCCACCAACAGGGCACCGGTACTGCCGGCACAGACAAAGGCATCACCCTTGCCGTCGTGGAGTGCCTGCATGCCCACTGCCATGGAAGTATCCGCATGCTGTTTCAGCAGGGACGTGGGTTCCTCGTGAATGTCGAACACTGCCGGAGCGTGCAGAATTTCCATGCCGTCCAGCGGCAGCCTGTTTTTCTCGGCACAGGCACGAATTTTCTGCTCGTCCCCCACCAGCGTCACAGTCACACCCAGTTCCTGCACCGCCCGTGCACCGCCGCGAATCACCTCCAGCGGGGCGTTGTCCCCGCCGAATGCGTCGATTAAAATATTCAAAATCTATGATCTCCCTTGTGTTATGACAATACCGTGCAAAGCCGTCAGACAGGCTTTTTGCGGTATCGCCTTATTGTTCCGCATTCTGCAGGTACTGTTCCAGTGCCGCCATGCCTCGATCCGCGTATGCTTGATACTTTTCCTGTTTGCCACGGATTCGCTCCGGCAGATCCGGCAGAATGCCCATATTGGCACCCATTGGCTGGAAATTCTCCGTGGGAGCACTGCTGATATATGCCGCCAGTGCTCCCATCATAGTTTCCCGCGGGAGAATCAGCGGCGGCTTGCCCTGCAGCTGTCTTGCCAGATTCTTTCCGGCAAGTATGCCGCTTGCCGCCGATTCCATGTAGCCCTCCACACCGGTCATCTGTCCGGCGAAGTACAGCCCGTCCTGCCCGCGGAAGTGATAGTCCGCATCTAGCAGGCGGGGACTGTCCAGAAACGAATTCCGGTGCATCACGCCATAGCGGTGGAATTCCGCATGCTCCAGTCCGGGGATCATGGAGAACACCCGCTTCTGTTCCGGAAATTTCAGATTGGTCTGAAATCCCACCAGATTATACATGGTGCCCTCCTGATTTTCCCGCCGCAGCTGCACCACTGCCCACGGACGGTGACCGGTGCGGGGGTCTGTCAGTCCCACCGGCTTCAGCGGTCCGAACCGCATGGTGTCCATGCCGCGGGAAGCCAGCACCTCAATGGGCATACAGCCCTCATACACCCGAAAAGCGTCCTTGTCGCAGTCGTGCAGCGGTGCACGTTCTGCCCCGATCAGTGCCTGATAAAATTCCTCATACTCTGCCTTGTTCATGGGACAGTTGATATAGTCTGCATCGCCTCTGCCATAGCGAGCCGCAAAGAATACTTTCTCCTTGTCCAGACTCTCAAAGCTGACGATTGGTGCGGCGGCATCAAAGAAACTCAGCCGTGTGCCGCAGCGTTTTTCAATATCCGCCGCCAGTGCCCCCTCGGTGAGAGGTCCTGTGGCAACCACCGTAGGCGTATCCGGAATTTCCGTGACCACAGCCGTTTCCAGCGTGATGTTGGGGTGATTCCGAATCGCTTCGGTGGCAAGGTCGGAGAACTGTTTCCGGTCTACCGCCAGTGCCCCGCCGGCAGCAACTGCCGACTTTCTGGCACACTGCATCAGCAGCGAGCCAAGACGAGTCATTTCCGCCTTGAGCAGTCCTGCCGCAGAATTCAGGCGGTCGGCTTTCAGCGAGTTGGAGCAGACCAGTTCCGCCAGCCCTTCATAGTGATGAGCCGGTGTATACTGCACCGGTTTCATCTCCAGAAGCCGCACGGAAAAGCCGGCTTCTGCCAGCTGCCACGCCGCTTCACAGCCTGCCAGTCCGCCGCCGATCACAGTCACTTCTGCCATTTAAGCACCTCCTCCCACAGGACGGGAATAGCCGCATCCCGGCTTTTCGCAAACCAGTGTGCCGGACTTGCCGCCCTTCTGGAACAGCGTACAGCCGCACTGGGGACATTTTTCCTCGGTAGGCACATTCCATGTCATGAAGTTGCAGTCCGGATAGGCGTTGCAGCCGTAAAAGCTTCTGCCACGCTTGGACTTTTTCAGAATGATCTTATTGCCGCACAGCGGGCAGGAGCCGGCAGTTTCCTGTACGATCTTCTTGGTGTTCTTGCACTCCGGAAAACCGGGGCATGCCAGAAATCTGCCGTAGCGTCCGATCTTGATGACCATATTTCTGCCGCACTGATCGCAGACAATGTCTGTTTCCTCGTCCGGCACCTTGACACGTTTGCCCTCCATTTTCTCCTCGGCAGTTTCCAGCGTTTTGGAGAAGTCGCCGTAGAAATCTTCCAGTGTGTCCACCCAGCTTTTCTTGCCGCGTTCCACATCGTCCAGACTGTTTTCCATATCGGCGGTGAACTTCACGTCCAGAATGTTGGGGAAATGTTCTTTCATCAGTTCTGTTGTCACTTCACCCAGGACGGTCGGCTTCAGCTGTTTGCCCTCTCGCTCCACATACAGATGTGTGGTAATGGTGGTAATGGTAGGAGCATATGTACTCGGTCTGCCGATGCCGTTTTCTTCCAGTGCCTTGATGAGCGTTGCTTCGGTATAGCGGGGCGGAGCCTGTGTGAAATGCTGGTTGCCCTCCAGCGATTTTACCTTGATCTCCATGCCGTTTTCCAGCTCCGGCAGGTTCTTGTTCTCGCTCTTGTCGCCCTTGACATCGTCATACAGCACCGTGAAGCCGTCAAACTTCACTGTGGAGCCGGTTGCCTTGAACATACAGTTATCGGCTTCAATGTCCACGGAAACCGTATCCAGCAGAGCATCTGCCATCTGGCTGGCGATAAAGCGTTCCCAGATCAGACGGTACAGCTTATACTGATCCGCAGTCAGGCTGGACTTTACCCGTTCCGGTGTCATGTCCGGCATAGACGGACGAATGGCTTCGTGAGCGTCCTGTGCGTTTTTCTTAGACTTATAATTTCGGCGTTCCGGCGGCAGGTATTCTGCACCGTATTTTCCAGTCACATAGTCTGCGGCTGCCTGCTGTGCCTCTGCGGAAATCCGCAGACTATCAGTACGCATGTAGGTGATCAGACCCACTGCCCCCAGTCCGTCGATGTCCACGCCTTCGTACAGTTCCTGTGCCACTTTCATGGTACGCTTGGACTGGAATCCCAGCCGGTAGGAAGCGTCCTGCTGGAGGGTAGACGTGATAAACGGCGGTGCAGGGTGCCGCTTGGTGACACGCTTTTTCACGTTCTGCACAGAATAGCTGGCATTTTGCAGCCGTTCCAGCAGAGCATCTGCGGTGGCTTTGTCCGGAATCTCCGTTTTGTCCACCCGCTTGCCGTCCACCTTTACCAGCTTGGCGGCAAACACCTTGCGGGACGGCGGGGCGGTGAATTTCGCATCGATCGACCAGTATTCCTGCGGGACAAATGCCCGAATCTCATTTTCCCGATCGACTACCAGACGCACGGCAACCGACTGCACACGACCGGCGGACAGTCCGCGGCGGACTTTTTTCCACAGGAACGGGCTGAGCTTATAGCCAACCAGACGGTCCAGAATCCGGCGTGCCTGCTGGGCATTGACCAGATCCAGATCGATCTTGTGGGGATTGCTCATACCTGCCTGAATGCCGCTGCGGGTGATCTCGTTAAATTCCACCCGATCGTCGGCGTTCATATCCAAATGCAGAAGCTGTGCGATATGCCATGAAATGGCTTCTCCTTCTCTATCCGGGTCCGTCGCCAGATAGACATGGTCGCACTTCTTCGCATGTTCTTTCAACTTTTTAATGACATCTTCCTTGCCCTTCATGTCCGTGTACTGAGGCTGGAAACCATTTTCCACATCGACACCCAGCTTGGACTTGGGCAGATCACGGATATGCCCCATTGAGGCAATGACATCATAGCCTTTTCCCAAATATTTCTGAATGGTTTTCGCCTTTGCCGGCGATTCCACGATCACTAAATTCGACATATTCCTCTCGTTCTCTCTGCTGGCTGTTTCTCACAGCTGTTTTTTCTCAAGATTTGTCCGTAGCGAACAGACACAGGACAGCCTCAACGCATGCACCGGAATTGTTTTCCCGGCAGGCGTTCCAATTTCCCGTACAGTTCCAGTTCGGTCAGCGTGGTGGTCAGTTCCTCCATGGAAACCTCCAGTTCCGCTGCGATCTGATCCATGTGCATCACGTCCTGCTTTTGCAGCAGGGACAGGATCTCTCCTGCCAGCCCTTCCAGTTCTTCCTCCGGCATGGGATCCAGTACCGGATCGGGTTCGGCTTCTGCCGGCGGTTCCGGAACGAAAACCTGTGGTTTCTTCGCCGGTGTCTTTGGCTTCGCTTCCGCCTCTCCCAGCGTCATCACAGAACTTTCCGATTTGTCCCGATCCTCTCCGTACAGTGCCGCCGCCCCGATCATATGGGCGTGGCTGGTGTAATACTCATAGACAATGTCCCGACTGTCAAACACGGGAATTGCACCGTCCCGAAGATATTTTATCACACCCATATACCGTTTGTCAAATATGTCCGCCGGTGGAATACAGAAAACATCTCTGCCCTGCTCCATGGCATTCTCCGCCGTAATCAGTGCACCGCTTCGAACCGGTGCCTGTATCACAAAAGTCCCCATGCTCAAACCGGACAGCACGCGGTTCCGCAGCGGAAAATTTGCCGGTGCCGGAGAGGTTCCCGGCAGAAACTCCGACAAGATCAAGCCGTGCTTGGCGATTTCATATTTCAAGTTTACATGGGATTTCGGATACGCCACGTCCAGCCCGCAGCCCATCAGGGCAATGCTGGGCTTGTCCGCCTCCAGAGCACACAAATTGGCGGTGATGTCAATACCGGCGGCATAGCCCGTCACCGGCACAAAGCCCATCTGCACCAGATCATGACAAATGGTTTTCTCCACCCGCAGACTGTACTCCGCCGGATTGCGAGTTCCCACAACAGTCAGCAGCAGGTGATTTTGCAGCAGGGAGCTGTCCCCCTGATAAAACAACAATACCGGTGGATTCACAATGGACAAAAGCTGTTCGGGATATGCCGCATCTCCATACCAGAGAATGGACAGACGCAGCTTTTCACAGCGTTCCAGCATTTCGTCCACTTTATCCTCACCGGTCTGACGAATTCGCCGCAGAGTGTGCTCCGGCAGATGCAGATCGGCATCTGTTTCCGGTTTCCGCAAGATCTCCACGGCTTTCTGCGGAGAATGATAGCGGTGCAGTGCCTTCCAGATTCGCGGATTTCCTGCACCGAATATCATGACCAGCCACAGCAGACAGCGTATTTCTTCCATATCACTGCCCTCCGTTCTGGTCTTGTGCCGTTCTCTGCACTTCCCACAGAATGATGCCGGCTGCCATAGCGGCGTTGAGGGATTCGATCGTCCCGTGCATGGGAATCGTCACGCGGCGGTCACAGGCAGCCGCTACCGTTTCCGGCAGTCCGTTGCCCTCATTGCCGATCACGATTGCCGTGCCGCCGGAAAAACGGCATTGTCCCACCAGTTCCGCCGCACCGGAAACCACAGCCGCACAGGTTTCCACACCTGCACACCGGCAAGCTTCCAGCACAGGGGCAATATCCGGCACACAACAGAGCGGCACACGGAACAGCGAGCCCATCGTTGCCCGCACCACTTTCGGACTGTAGATGTCACAGCTGGCACTGTAAATCACGCCGTCCAGCCCCAGTGCGTCCGCCGTCCGCAGGATCATACCGGCATTGCCGGGATCCTGTAGCTGATGCAGCACGGCGTAACTGCCGCCTGCGTGGATCAATGCGGAAAGTGCCGGCGGCTGGGGCATCTGACAAATGGCATACACACCCTGTGAATGTTCCGTCTGAGAGAGTTCCGCCGCCAGACTGTCTGAGAGCTGTGCACAACGCACACCGTCCCACGCTGTCGGCAAGCCCTCTGCCTGCCAGCGTGCCAATCCGTCCTCCGTCCAGAACAGCTGGGTCAGAGCCGCACCATTTTTCACCGCGTCCGACACCAGCCGGAAGCCCTCCAGCACAAACAGCCCCGCCTTGGTGCGTTCTTTTCGGGAACGTGCCAGTTTTCGATATTGTTTTATGGCGGCATTGTCGTGTGCCGAGATTTTCAACAGTGTTTCCATGTGCTCTTTTCCCCCTCTTTTGCAAGAGCCTGTTTCGTATCCGTTTCTGTGCAGATGCGAAACAGGCTCTATGGCAACGCAGTGTTTCCCTAAAAAATTCTCAGGCGATACCGCCGAAAGCAGTGTTGCCCTTATAATACAACAAAACACGCCCCGTATCATTTCCAGAGCGTGTTTCGCATTCAAATCCTTACAGAGCAGCCTTAGCCTGTTCTACGATTGCAGTGAAGCCTGCTGCGTCATGAATTGCGATTTCAGACAGCATCTTGCGGTTCAGGGTGATGCCAGCCTTCTTGCAGCCGTTCATGAACTGGGAGTAGTTGATGCCGTTCATCTTGCATGCAGCGGAAATACGAGTGATCCACAGCTGACGGAACTCTCTCTTCTTCTGCTTTCTGCCGACGTAAGCATAGTTACCGGACTTCATGACAGCCTGTTTTGCCATCTTGAAGTGCTTGCTCTTGCTGCCCCAGTAGCCCTTTGCCAGCTTCAGTGTCTTATTTCTTCTCTTGCGAGTCATCATTGCACCTTTAATACGTGCCATAGTTATTTACCTCCGTTATTTCTCAGATTCCAATCAAAGCCCGAATATTCCTGCGGCTTAGAGATACGGCATCAGCTTTTTCAGTGCCGGTGCGTTTGTGCAGTCAGCGATACCAACGGTACGAGCGATTCTCTTTCTCTTGGTATCCTTCTGTGTCAGTCTGTGTCTTTTGTTGGTCTTCTGATACTTTACCTTTCCGGAAGCAGTCATCTTAAAACGCTTCTTTGCACCGGAATGAGTCTTGGTCTTGATCTTTGCCATTGTGAATTCCTCCTGTTTACTTCGATGCCTTCGGTGAAATGAACATGACCATGCTGCGGCCTTCCATTTTCGCGGGCTTGTCAACAACGCCGACTTCCTTGCACGCTTCCTGGAAACGTTTCAGAAGTTCTTCGCCGATCTGCGGGTGTGCAATTGCACGCTTCCGGAAACGGACGGAAACCTTCAACTTGTCGCCACCCTGCAGGAATTTCTTTGCCTGATTGACTTTGGTTTCAAAGTCGTGGGTGTCGATGGCAGAAAACATACGGATCTCCTTAATCGAAACGACCTTCTGGTTTTTCCGTGCCTCTTTTTCCCGCTTCTGCTGTTCAAAGCAGTACTTGCCGTAATCCATGATCCGGCATACCGGCGGCTTTGCACCCGGTGCGATCTTCACCAGATCCAGATCCTTTTCATAGGCGATTTTCTGTGCATCTCTCGCAGACATTGTTCCGAGTTTTTCACCGTTCTGGTCGATGACCAGAATTTCTCTGTCCCGAATTTCCTCGTTGATCTGCAGTTCCTGTTTGCTGATAAGCCAGCACCTCCAAACATGTTATTTTCAAACAAAAAAAAGCGTTCACTGTTGGGTGAACACTCCTTCTCCATTCGTCAAAAAGCGTCCCTTTTCCGCAGAAAAAGGTCGTTATACACGAGTATTGACCGTTTCGACTCTACGCCAAACGGTGAGAACGGGAATGCTCTTCTTTGTTTACTTTTGTTATTTTATCATACTCCCGTCCTGTTGTCAAGCATCTCTCCGAAAATTTACAGAACATCTATATTTCAGAACCACTGTTTCAGCCATTCCACGCATTTCAGCTTGACTGCATAGCGTTCATGGTGCTGTAGCATGTCCTGTTCCGACTTACCGAATGCCTCCTGTGCAGTTTCTTCGTCCGCCGTGACTTCGCAGGCATTGGGCACGCAGAGGGACGGATACATTACGCACCACCAGTTCTGTCCTGCGGCTTCGCCGATGGTGATCCGCAGAGCCTCATAGTCCCCTGCCGGCATGGTCCATTCCCCGTAAGTGCGGTCGTCAAAGGGCATTTCCACCAGCTGTGCCTTGACTGCATAGGAATATCCCTCGTCCCACACCAGCTGCTGCGCTGTCTGCTCCAGCGTTTCCAGATGCTCTGCTATAAGCTGTTCCGCATCGGCAGCATTTTCCGGCTGGGACCGGAACAGGGTCTCTGTCTGTGCAAGCACCTTGTCCCGCACCTTGAGTTTCAACGCCTGATCGTCGATGCTGTCCGAGTTCGCCAGAATGTGAAGCCGCAGCACATTCTGTTCCAGCGAGCCGTAACTCTGTGCCGTTCCCGCCAGTGCCGAACAGCAGACCGTTCCTACCATACCCAAAAGCAATGCCCATTCCCATTTCTGCATCTCACTCACCTCGATGAGAGTATGCACCGGAATCTGTTCCGTTATACTTGCAGAGGAAATTTTTTCATGGTATAATTAATTTTGGAGGAATATGCATGAAAATTTATACTATTATCGGCGGTGCCGATGGCGTAGGAAAAAGCAGTTTTTCCGGTGTCCTGCGGCAGCAGCGACTGGACTTGGGAAAAATCATTGATCCAGATTATATCGCGGCAAAGGAGCATTGCAATAAACTGGAAGCCGGCAGGATCGCCATTCAGGAAGTGAAAACCGCAATTCAAAACGGCTGGAACTTCACGCAGGAAACCACGCTTTCCGGCAGACGCACACTACAGACCATTCTTGCAGCTCGACAAAAGGACTATCAGATTCGGCTGTATTATATTGGCATCAGTTCCGCCGAAGAAAGCCTATACCGCATTGCCAACCGTGTCCGCAAAGGAGGACACAACATTGCCGAAGCAGATGTACGCCGCCGATACGAGAAGCGATTCGCAGACCTCTCCAAAATTCTGCCCTATTGTGACGAAGCCCATTTTTTCGACAACGAAAACGGGTTCACAGAAGCGGCAATTTATCAGAACGGCTCCCTGATTCCCGTCTGCGAAGTGCTGCCCCAATGGCTGCAAACCTTTCGCAGCCTGTTTCTGAAATAGCCGAATCACAACAACCATACATTCAGCCTATTGAGGGGAACCCTTTTGAAGAAGGGTTCCCCTCAAACTCCCCTCCGAAAACTTCACTTTATTTTTTCTCATAGGGGCTATAGCCCCTATGAGAAAAAATGGAATAAAAGTCTTTGAAAAGGGGGCTGGGGAGAAACTTTCCTCAGAAAGTTTCTCCCCAGTAAGATTGCATCTATGACTGCTGTGATTTGGTTATATCAGTTCTGCTAAAATGGTGTTGGATACGAGGAAACCCTTGGGCGTGAATGCGATGCGTTCGCCGACTTTTTGCAGAAAGCCCAGCTTGCAGTAACGTTCTGCCGCCGCTTGCTTTTCTGCCAGCCACGAAGCCGGAACACCCTCTGTCAACCGCATGCCCAGCAGCAGCTTTTCCTCTGGTGTGCAGGGCGTTTCGTCTTCGGTTTCGACTGGCTGCACCGGCTGTTCCAGAAAATCCGACACGGCAGACGGCACAAAAAACCGCTTGCCGTTCCAGCAGGAATGTGCAGACGGTCCGATGCCCAGATAGGGTTCGCAGTGCCAGTACTTGCAGTTGTGCCGGCTCTCGAAACCGGCTTTGGCAAAGTTGGAGATCTCGTACTGCAAAAAACCAGATGCTCCCAGCTGCTCCACCGCCTGCAAGTAGAGGTCTGCCGCGGTGTCATCGTCGGGACAGCATTCCGCCACGTGCTGCACGGCAAAAGGCGTTCCCTGCTCTACCTTTAATAAGTAGGCAGACACGTGCGTAATGGGCAGCTGCACCAGCCGGGAAACGGTCTGCTCCAGTTCGCTCGCCGTCTGCTCCGGCAGTGCCAGCATCAGGTCACAGGACAGATTCCGGAAGCCCGCTTCTGCGGCAGCATATACCGTTTCCACAGCCTCCTGCGCCGTGTGCAGCCGTCCCAGCCGTTTCAGCTGGGCATCGGACAGGGACTGTACCCCCAGAGAAAGCCGGTTGATGCCTGCGTGGCGAAGTTCCCGCAGCTGCTCCGGTGTCACAGTGGCAGGATTTGCCTCCAGTGTGATCTCCGCATCTGCGGACAGGGCAAACTGTTCCGCCGCCGTTTCCAGAATTTGTGCGATCTGTGCAGGCGGCAGCAGCGAGGGCGTTCCGCCGCCGAAATAGACCGTGTCCACGCGTTCCGGCTGAGCAGCGTTTCCGTAATGCCGCAAGTTCCGGCAGACTGCCGCAGTGTAGGCGGTCAGCAGTTCCGGCTGTGCCGGCACGGAATAGAAGTTGCAGTAGGGACACTTCCGGCGGCAAAACGGCACGTGCAGATAAAGTCCAGCACCCATCAGCTTAACACATCGTTCCGGATCGGCTTCACCAGCGGACCGAAAAATGCATCAAAGAGTCGGCACAGCACGAACGCTGCCGCAACAGCCCCCACCATGTAGACGTAGTCCCAGTTGGAATTGCCCTTGAAGTAGACCAGCAGGACAACCACAAGAGCAGCGATATAGACCACTGCACTGAAGATCATCGATGCAACGCCATTGACGCAGTGCTGTCCGCATTCCATGCAGACTTTTCCTTTGGTACGCAGTCCGCCGGCAAATGCCTTTTTCCATGGGTTAAATGATTTTGCTCCGCAATAGGGGCAGGTATAGATTGATTTCATAAATCAGATTCCTTTCGAAAAGTTTCCGGCAATACCGGATAGATTTATTATAGTGTGTTCCGGACAAAATGTCAAGGCGACAAAAAACCGACTTTCACAAAGAAAGTCGGTTTTTCGTTCAGCAAGGAAAACAACATTTACTTCGCGAGGACTTCTTCCCACGAGGTGTGATATCCTGCTCCGCGGAGAGCCACGTAGTACATGATATAGAAGCTGTCGGTGGAATCCACTGTACCGTTGCCATCTACATCAGCGGCGGCGATCTGTTCCGGTGTCAGTCCGCCGTCATTGCCTACTGCAACGTTGGCGATGTAGAGCATGGTGTAGAAGATATCGGTGGAGTCGATGTCGCCGCTGCCGTCGAGATCGCCGCAAGTATAAGTTGCATTTACATCTGCAAATCGAATATTATGTTCCCTTGCGTAAGTTTCGGCGAAAGAGCCGGTATAGCCACGAATGATCAGATTATTGCAGTTATCAAAAGCACCATTTCCAATACTTGTCACACTTTCCGGAATGGTGATTGTCTTTAAGCCGGTACAGCCGTCAAAAGCATGATCTCCAATACTCGTTACGCTGTCTGGAATGGTGATTTCCGTCAGACCAGTACAGCCGGAAAAAGCATTTTCTCCAACAGTTGTCACACTTTCCGGAATAGTAATTGTCTTTAAGCCAGTACAGCCGCGAAAAGCATAATCGCTAATACTCGTTATGCTATCCGGAATGGTGATTGTCTTTAAGCCGGTACAGCCGTCAAAAGCATGATTTCCAATACTCGTTACGCTGTCTGGAATGGCAATTTCCGTCAGACCAGTACAGCCGCGAAAAGCATAATCGCTAATACTCGTTATGCTGTCCGGAATGGTAATTTTCGTCAAGTTGGTGCAACTATCAAAAGCATAATTGCCGATGCTTGTTACACTTTCTGGAATGGCGATTTCCGTCAAGCCGGTACATCTGTAAAAAGCACTATCTCCAATGCTTGTTACACTTTCCGGAATGGTAATTGCCGTCAGACCAGTACAGCTATCAAAAGCTCCTCCTGCAATACTTGTCACGCTGTCTGGTATGGTAACACTCCCAGTACAAGTTGTTCCATCAATCAAAGTTCCATTGATGATCACAAGTGGATTTTCTTCTTGCTTGGCTATAAGCCATGGTGTATTCGTAAAAACAAATCCTTCAATATTCGTCACACCGTCTGGAATGGTAACTTCCGTCAAGCTGGTACAGCTGTAAAAGGCACTGTCACCAATACTCGTCACACTGTCCGGAATCGTGATTTCCGTCAAGCTGGAACAGCCTCGAAAAGTACTGCTCCAAATATTCGTCACACCGTCTGGTATGGTGATTTCCGTCAAACTGGTACAGCCGTAAAAAGTACTGCCTCCAATACTCGTTATACTATCTGGAACAACAATTTTTTTCAAATTGGTACAGCCGCAAAAAGCACACTCTCCAATATACGTTACACTGTCCGGAATAGTCATTTCTATTAGACTGGTACATTTGTAAAAAGCCCCGCTGTAAATACGCGTCACACTGTTTGGAATGATGACTTCCGTCAAGCTGACACAACCATAAAAAGCGTTATTTTGAATACTTGTTACGCTGTCTGGTATGGCGATTTCCTTTAAGCTGATACAGCCGGAAAAGGTCTGAAATCCAACACTTGTTACGCCGTCCGGTATTGTGATCCCTGTCAAGCTGGTACAGCCGTAAAAAGCATAATCTCCAATATTTATCACGCTGTCTGGTATCTTGACCTCTGTCAAACTGGTGCAGTCGCGAAAAGCATTATTTCCAATACTCGTCACAGGTTTTCTGTCAATCTCAGCCGGAATTTCAACGGAAGTAACGCCCATATTGCACCCCGTAATTTCAATTTCACCTGCATTGGTTACACCATAGGACAAATTTCCATAAGTACCTTCTTCCGCACTCGCTGTCAGCATCGTTCCCGCAGATTCCAGCACACCCTGCAAGTCTGTCACGCCAACGCTTCCCACGCAAAGCACCCCCGCAGTCACCGCGGCAAGCACTTTTTTCCACAACTTCATCTTCATTCCTCCATTTCTTTTTCGTTGCAAAATACTTACAATCACAATATACCATATTTTTCGAAAAAAGTCAACTCTTTCACAAAAAAACATGGAAAGCAATTTTTATGACAGCCTCCCCTGAAAGGGGTGACTCCCCACGGGGTGGGGAGATGCCCGCAGGGCAG
>OHAY01000244.1_pt1 | contig 58848 bp, 67 predicted proteins | sample 1577191 | NCBI WGS metagenome assembly OHAY01 (sample SAMEA3541504, study PRJEB24748) | human gut metagenome | biome: human gut; feature: human-associated habitat; material: faeces | place: China | collected 2012 | reverse complement strand
TCGGCAAAATCGACTGACCTTTCTTTTTTACCCAACAATATCTTTAATTAAGGGAAACGGGGATGTCGTTCTCGGTCATGGCGAACGTCTCGATGCGCTCACCTGCGCCGTTCTCCCAAATGGCCTTGCTGAAATCAAGGTCGAGGTTGAGGGCGGCTTCACCGTATGCGGCGGAGGACGTACCCTGACCCTTCATAATGACGCCGGTCGCGTGGAAATTGTAGGTGCTGCCGCCGTCCGTATATACGAGATCGACCATACAGACCACCTCGTCAGACTTGCCCACAGTCATACGGTCGGCACCGATCTTGAGAATACGCAGCGTCGGGTTTGCTGCTGCCAGCTCATTGACATTGATGCTGCCGTCCGTGTTGAAAATGTGGTTGCGGAGGTAACGGGCAACCATTTCTGTGGTGTTGCCGCAGTCGGCAACAAAGTTGTCGAGAATTTCGTATCGCGTGAGGCTGTGGCTGTACATCTTCAGGCGATAAATCCAGATGTCACAGTCGTCAGAGCCGATTTTCACGTTCTGCGGGTCAGACTGCATCCAGTTATCATTTGCGGTGTACGCAAACGCTCTGGACGGCACGCCTTCAAGCCAGACCACGGCCAGCTTGTTTTCGTTGCTGGCCTCGATGCTGACGTCCAGCTCGATTTTGCGGTCCTCGCAATACGGGATTTCGACGTTGGTCAACTCAGAGCTGAAAACCGCCTGCTGCGCCTGAAGTTTCAGGCCAATGCCACCAGATACGCAGGTCAGGAACTCAGCGTCATAGTCGCGGACGTTAGTAGCCTTGAACACGACTTTGATTTCCTTGCCAGAGGTCGCGGCGTTGTCGCTGAACAGGCTGCGGTCAAGCTGAACGTAGGTGCCGCGCTTGACCACAAAGCCGGTGACGCCTTCCGTGTCAATCTGAAATCCGCCGTTGATCCAATCAAAATTGGAGCTGAAGGTCAGCGGATGATTCGTGCCGTCGCCGTCCTTGTAGCCGAACTGCTTTGCGGTCGTCTCGCTGTTGCTGTGTCCGGTGGGGTCGAGGTCAACGGCAAGGCCGGTCGTGACAGGGTTGATGTCATAGCCGAGAGAGGTACAGGTGACGGTGATCGGTGCAACGACGCTCTCACCGGTGTGGATGGAGAGGTTGATCGTGCCGACCGTAGTAGCACGGTACGCCCACGTCTGGATGGTGCGGTCAACGGTCAGCGTGGACAGGGTATTGTAGCCTTCCAGCAGACGGACAGTCGCCGTGGTGCTGGTGGGGTCATACACCATGTAATTGATGCTTCCGGTGGCGAACTGCTGGATTTCGATTGCGCTCTGATACACCGCGATAACCGGCGTATTGTCGTCCGATTTCGTCCAGATACCGACATGGCGCAGGTGCGTAGTCGTGACGACTTCGCCGCCCGTTGTGACCTCAAGCCACGCCTCGACAGTGTGTGCGCCGTGCGTCAGCTCAAGTGCCGTTGGGTCAATCGTCGCGGTGACGGAGCGCCCCGTGGTGGTAACTTCACGAGTGAATGCCTCCGTGCCGTCTACGGTCATGTGGATAGTCTTCGTGCCCTCTCCGGTGGGTGTGAGGCGCACAGTAAGTACGCTGGACCCGTGGAAAGCAAGGGTGCCAAGATTCCACGCCAGATCATAGGTGGACACGGTGACGGTCCATGTGAAGGACTTGCTATTGCCGTAGGCGTCCTCAATGGTGAGCTTGATCGTATTCGCGCTTGCGGGGGTGAGGTACTTTGTGACATCGAAGGTGCAATCACCCTGCGACACCGCCTGTGTAGCTACCTTCGTCCCGTTGATGCGCCATGTTGCCGAGCCGTCGCCGGTTGGCTGTTCGTCGGAAGTATCGGTGGACGTCCAGTTGAATTTGATCTCGACGGTCGCGCCGTTCATCACGGAGAACGCCCGCGAGGTCAGCTTATTGACAATTCGGATCAGGGAGCCAGCGTCTCCTCCGCCGCCACCTCCACCGCCGCCAGAGAACGGCCCCAACGGACCGACAACGACCTCGTCGTCGGCGGTCATATACAGGTAGCCGTCCTCAACATAGGCGTCGTCAACCTTGCCCTTCACGGTGGTTTTCAGGTTGTTGAAATCTTTGGCGAACTCATTGACGGATGCGACGGCTTCCGTCGCGTCCAGAAGCGCCTGCTCAGAGCGTGCGGCGGATTCCTGCGCAGAGTTCGCGGACTGTGCTGCCGCTTGTGCGTTGGCCGCTGCCTGCGCCGCCTTCGTTTTGGCATCCTGCGCCTTAGTTTCGGCAGCTTCGGCGGCCTTCAGGGCCTCGTCGGACACACCGGTTGCGAGCTGGGCGGCGGCTTTGGCGGCCTCCGCTGCCGCAGCGGCGCGGTCTGCGTCGCCCTGCACAGCCGTCTTGAAGGTGCCGAATTTCATGTTATAGGTTTCGCCTTCGGACGAGACAAGCAGGAGATCGTCGTCCTGTGCTTCCTCAAGCGTCGCAAAATCAGCGATTCTTTTGTCAGCCATGTTCTTCCTCCTTATGGTTAAGTTCCGGTGCCGCCGCTGTCAAGCGCGTTCAGCCGGTTATAGATGTCGATCAAGGCGGCCTCAATATTGGACACCTTTGTCTGAAGCGTCGAGATTGCGGTGTCGTGCGACGCAACGGTACCCTCGGCGGTGGTCAGGCGCGTTTGCAGGTCGGCAACGGTGCCCTGCACCTCCGAAAGTGCTGTCGTATGCCCGTCTACGGTGGATTGCAGCGCGTCGATGTCGCCCTCAGCGTTTTGCACACGCTGCACAAGCTGCGAGATGTCCGACGCATGGCTGGAAATCGCTGTGTTCAGCGCGGAGATGGATTTTGTATGCCCCGAAACGGTGGTTTCCAGCGCGGAGACGCGCTGTGCAAGAGCGCCGGGAGAAGAATCCTCAATGCTCTTTATGCGCTCGGACAGGCCATCCTCTGCGCCTTTGGCACGGGTTTCCTCGCTGCCTATACGTTCATTGAGGGCGACCTCCACGCCCTGCGCGCGCTCGATCTCAGCCGTCAGCGCGGTATCATCGACCTTGCCCGCCAGCTCCTTTGCGGCGTTCTGAATCGCGCCGTTCAGTTCCTCCGTGGTCTGCTTCAGGTGCTGCACCTCGGACAGATACGGGTATTCCTCACTGAGTTCTTCGCTGTTCGGGGCTTCGATGTCCGCCCGAAAATTGTGGTCAAGGGTCAGCTTGACGTTGAACATGACGCTGTGGACAAGCTCGCCGATTTTTACCTGATCGCCCAGCTCCGTAGCCGGGTCGTACAGCGATTTTGTCGCCGTAAAGGGTAAATACACCAGCCCGTTAAAAGCCGTGTACAGGTCATTGCAAATGCCCTGTGTGGCGTATGGGTTGCTGTCGATGGTGAGCATCGTTCCGTTGTCGTTCCCCGCCGTGTAGCTCTCCCCGCTGTCACTGTTGAGTGTCACGCCGGTCACAGTGATCTGCGTGCCGGTCGTGATTTCGCCACAGACGACGGGAATGTTGATAACGCCCGCCTGCAAGGAAACCTTTTTCGCCATATTGGCGTCGGTGTCCCACACAAGGTAGTAGCCCTCCGGTGTGACGATTTTGTTTCCCTTTTCATCGGTGATGAAGTAGGACCGCTGCACGTTATCGCTGCTGCCGGGCAGCACACCAGACGGGACAGGGAGCACGGCGTTGAAGATGGTCTGCTCCTTGTAAGCCAGACGCACTGGCTGATTGCCCGCGCCGTTGGCAAGCGTGATCTTGTTGTAGTCCTCGTCGATGACGTGGAACGTCTCGTCGGGGGCGGTTGTGAGCGGAACCAGCCGCAGCAGGTTTTCTTCTGTGATGATCCAGTTCCCGCCGTGGCAGGCCCCGATATACCCCAGCACCTGCGACATGGTTTTTCCGCTGGGGTACGGTACAACGTAATCAGCGCCGGTCTTGATCCGCGTTCGCAGGTCAATTCCGACGCCGATTCGGTATGCGATCTCCTCCACGACAGACTTCATGCTTTTCGGCCAGTTGGCGGCGGTGTCGCTGCCGTCCAGATAGTTCTGGTTGGTCTTGAGCATGGCGTCGTAGCAGTCGATGGTCACAAGCCCCGCAAAGCTGGTGTCACGCTGGTCAATGTAGAATGTGCCGAACTCCTTCCACTCGGTGGCAGTTTTGTCATTCGTCAGACGGCCCATGATGACGACGGGGCTTTTTGCGGTGATGGTGTCGTCCGTTAGGATCGACAGATTCAGTGTAGCCGATATGCAGTTGCCCACGGACAGCGGGGACGGCATAAGAGAACGGTCGATGCGCGGCGCGGAAATAACAGTGTAATCCTTGTTATTGATCCGTGCCTTTGCATCAAACCGAAAACGCCCGCGCGCCGCGAGTTTCGTCCAGCGCTCAGTACAAATACGCATAGGCTCACCTCTCCGTCATGTTGAAGGTACAGCCTTCGTAGTAGGTACGGTTGTCGCCCTTGTCGTAGCGCTGCGTACCGTAGGTGAGCGTGGACGTGTAATAGGTCTTTGTCATAATACGGTTGGTTTTGGGGTCGAGGAAGGTAATGTCGGTGTATTCGCCGTCAACGTCTGCCGCGAGCGACCGCATAATCAACTCAGGCATACGGTTGAACTTGACCGTCCATTTATCCTTCTGCGCGATCCTTGCGCGGTACATCAGCCCGTCAAGGAGGTTGCGCCCGCTGCCGTCCGCGTCGATGTCATTTCTAACCGGGGCAAGGCCGTCTTCGGCCAGCCACGCGGTATAGTCGTGATTTCCGATTTTCAGGATTGGTTTTATGGCGCGCACCTCCTTATTCGAGCGGGGATTTTCCGGTTGCCCGCGTTCTGCGGTTGATCTCTCGGATCGTGCTTTCCGCGATTGCGGTCTTGTCGAAGTTGACCGTCGTACCGCTGTAGTTCTGGATGGCCGTCACAATGGCTGCGGTCGCATTGGTCACGACCTGCGTAACAACGCTTGCGAGCGCGTCATTGGACGTTTCAATGGTCGTGCCGATGTCAGCACCGCCGCCGCTTGCTGCGGCTGCTGCGGCCTTGTAGGGCACGACACCGCCAGCCACAGCGGGAACGGCGAACGTGATGTTATCCGCAATGGCCTGAAGCCGGTCAAGCAGACTTGTGAAGCTGCCGCTGATTTTGTCCGAGAACGAGGACAGCGCACCGTCCACCTCAGACGTGGGGACGATGTTTCCGACCTTATAATCACCGGCGTTGAATTCATCCGCGATTGCGTCAGCGACGCCCGACACGGATTTCAGGATGGACGGCTGCGAAGCCTCCACGCCTTCACCGACGCCGTAGCCGATATTCAGGCCGATCTCGTCACGGAACAGACGCGACGGGGAGTGAATACCCAGCGCGGATTTTGCAGCGCTGAGAAGGCTGCTTGCGAGGCTGGAAACCTTGTTCTTCAGCCAGCTCCAACCGGAGCTGATACCGTTGGCAATACCGTTACAGATATTGCTGCCGACGCCGGACCAGCCCTGATTCTGAATCGCATTTTTGATGCCGCTCCATGTGCTGGATGCGGTAGATTTGATGCTGCTCCAAGTGCTGGACAGGGAGGATTTGATATTGCTCCATGTGGACGATGCAGTAGATTTCATACTGTTCCACGCGCTGGAAGCCGTAGTCTTCATGCTGTTCCAAGTGGACGACGCGGTAGACTTAATATTGCTCCAAGTGCTGGACAGTGTAGCTTTTACACCGTTCCAAACGGTGGAGGTGTTCGCCTTGATGTTGTTCCAGCCGTTGCTGACAGTAGTTTTCAGGTTTGTCCAAGTGGACGATGCTGTGGTCTTGATGCTCGTCCAAGCCGAAGACAGCCCGCTCTTGATACCGTTCCACGCGCTTGTGGTGCCAGATTTGATGGCGCTCCAAGCATTCGAGATACCGGTTTTGACGGTATTGCAGGCAGACGACACACCGGATTTGATGCCGTTCCATGCACTGCTGATAACGCCCTTGATTCCGGCCCATGCTGCGGTAGCGGTGGACTTGATACTGCTCCATGCGTTACTGAAGAAGGTCTTCAACTTTTCGATTACGCCGGAGAAGAAGTCTGTGATCTTGTGCCAAGCATTAGAAATGCCCTGCTTTAGTCCGTCTATAAGGAATGTACCGATTTCTGCGAATACAGTAGACGGAGAGTGGATGCCGAACAGGTTCTTTACCCAGTTCACAACAGGGTCTACGAGGTTTTCTTTCAGCCACGAACCCGCGTCGCGCATTGCGTCTCCGATTCCACGAAAGAAACCGGCGATAGAATCGAGGCCGATTGCCTCAAACAAACTTGCAAGCAGGTCGGATATTCCGCCAATGGCACCCACAATAATGCTGGGAATCTGAACAATAATGCTGACAAGAGCGGTCGCAAGGGATTCCAGCAGGCCGAGCCAGTCAATGTTTTCGATTACCGCGCCCAGTGCCTCTCCCAGACTGCCAATCAGGTTTTGCACCATTTCGCCCCAGTCATGATCTGAAAACAGAGACGTAATGAGATCGAGAACGCCGGTTATGGCTCCACTGACAAACTTGCCAAGCAATTCACCGAAGCCGTCCCAGTCAATGTCGGTGGTAAGACTTTCGAGACAAGCCCAGATTTCGTCTGCAAGGCCGGTCCAATCGACCTGATCCACAAAGCCGACAAGCAGATTGAGCGCTCCGATAAGCAGGCCACCAAGCAATCTTGTCAGGTCAGAGAAAATCCCGCTCCAATCAATTCCGTTGAGAAAATCAGCGATTTTTCTTCCGAGCATTGCCCAGTCGAAGTTCTCGACAGCAGCGACCATACTTTGAAGCGCCGTTCTGATTTGCGTACTGAGCGCTTCGGCAAGTGCCGAAAAATCAATGTCCGAAATGAAATTGCTGATGTTTTTTGCGAGACTTCCCGCAATACCGATCCAGTCGGCGGCGTTCACGGTCCCGTACATGAAATCCGTGATGGCCTTGCTCACTGCTGCGCCGTCAAGCGTGCCGAAAAAGCCGTCAAGCGATTTCAGGATGATTGCCAATTTCCCGGTCAGGATCACACCGAGATTTCCCCAGTCCACACCAGTAATAATGTGGTTTAGGAGTTCTGCAAAGCGCGACGCAAGGTTTTTCCAGTCGAAGTTCTGGATGAACGTCGCAAGGAAAGTCAACGCGCCGTTCAAATAGTACCCGATCTTATCGCCGATGCCCGCCCAGTCTACGGTATCAACCATTTCGTTGAGCTTTGCCGCCAGAGTGTTTGCAGCTGCGGCCCAGTCACCGGCCTTGATCTGCTCGACCATAAGTTTTGCCCAGTCGGGCAGCGTTACGTCGGGCAGACTTCCGAGATCACCGGCACCGCCTCCACCCCCGCCGCCGTCAGAGCTGTTGTCGCTGAGAATGTTCAGTTCATCGAACGCGGCCAGCTGCCGTTTGAGCTTATCGGTAGCTTTGGATGCCGCCCCGCCTGCGCTGCTGATTTCTTTGGATGCAGTTTTTCCATAGATGCCAAAGAGTTTGAGAAACGCGGTCACATAGGCGACAGCTTGTGCGACAAGGTTGATAATGCGTGTAATGATCGGCCCCAGCAAGTTTCCGATGCCCGACCAACAGGCGGACAGCGTATTGGAAAGCTGCTGATTTTCGGCCATATAGGCGCTGACCGCTTTCCGCAGCAGCGCCCAGACGCCGCGCGCGCCAAGCAAGCTGAGTGCAAATTTCTTCGCGCCGGAAATCAGCCCGCCAAACTGGCTGTTCATCTTCTTGCTGTGGAACAGCATTTTTGCCATGCCGGATGCGGCGGCCTTGATACCGGACACAAGCGCCCCGGCAGCCGACTTTGCCGCTCTGCCGATGAAAGACGCGACATTTCGTGCGCTACTGGCGAGGCGGCTCATAAGGCTTTCCGACTGTTGTGTACCGGCGCGCATTTCATCCAGACGGGCCGCTGCTGCGGACAGTGTAGATTCCATCTGCGCGTATTGCGTCGTGTCCACGCCCGCCTGAAATGCGGTGCCGGAGGCCTCCATTTTTGCCTTTGCGGCTTCGAGCCGGTCATATTTCTGTGCGGTCAAATCAAGGTCGTATTGCAGGTTTTTCCACTGGGCGGAATTTTCACTCACGCCAAGAGCCTGCATTTTCTCCTGCTTGTTGAGAAGGGATTCGAGTTTCTGACCGGCTTTTTCAGTCTCCGCACAGAGTTCTGCGTATTCCTGCGTCGGGAATTGCGTCTGACCGACTGCATCCAGCCGTTCCTGAAGCTCCGCGATCTTGCTTTCCAGCGTGCTTGCCTTGTCCTCAAAGGAGGTCATAGCGCTCTCGCTGCCGGACATGGCTTTCTGGAAGGTCGGTTCCAGCTTCTGCACGCTGCTGTTCACGGCGTCGATCTCACGCTGCAAACCAGATGCCTTTTCCGTCACACCACCGATGTTCACCTGCGGTGTAGCTGTTTCCGGCGCAGGCGTGCCGCTGCCGTTGGTATTCTGTAATTCTTCGAGGGAGGCTTGCAGCTCCTGTACTTTTGCCTCAAGCGCTGCAACCTTATCCTCTGCGCCACCTGTATTGATTTCAGGTGTCAGCGGCTTGCTGAAAAGTTCTTTCAGCGTCTGTCCCAGATTCTTGACCTCCGTGGACAGCGCCTTGATAGCCGCAAGCAATTCAGCGCTTCCGGCCTTAAATCCGTCCGAATTTATCTCGGTATCAATGATGATAGAGCCGTCAGCCTGATCTGCCATTTAACCACCTTCTTTCTTAGCCGAGTAGCGCGTTGATCCTATCCTTTTCTGCCTGTTCTTCTTCAGTCAGCTTCGTGCGTAGGGCGCAAATAGCGCGGTTGGAATTCCAGTATTCACGCTCCCACTTTTCCAGCTTTTTGCCCTTTGCACGCTTCAGACGCAGGTTGAGCACCTGTGCAAAAACGCCGTCTGAAATCTCCATGTAATAGCCCATAAAGGTCCACCAGTGAACATACCGGGCGGTACGGACCTCAAAACCGGCAACCTTATTGACCGCTGGAAACATGATGCTCTCGTCCTGTTCCCAGTCCATGACGCGCGGAGGCGGCTTTCCGCCCGTGTCCTCCGGCTTGTCATTGTGGTCAATAAAAGCGAGAGCGGCCTTGAAGGCCGCCTCGTAGTCGTCTTTTGGAATTGCGTCGAAGTCCTTGAACAAAATGAACAGGCAGAGATAAGCCTTTTCTTTGTCTTCGAGGTCGGGATCACCGAACGCGATCACGATTTTCAGAACATCCCGAAAATCGCTGCGAATGCGGTAGAACTTACCGTTTACCTCAAGACTTCGCGGCAGTGTTCCGATCATTTTTTACCGCCCTTGTGCTTGCCAGTACGGTAGCCGTGGGTGTACCGCTCAACACGGGAGTTGACTTTCTTCACCTCGCGGTCGAACTGGCGGGAGATATAAGCACCGACCGCAGACAGCGCGTTTTCGCAGTAGAAATGACCGTTGATGGGGGAAAACGGGTGCATCTTACCGAAGAACGCCTCCGACATATTGCCGCCAAAGAGCCTGTCACAGGCGGCGTACAGGCGCTTTTCGGCCTCACGTAGCGCCGCGAATTCGGCCTCATTCTGCTCGTCCACGGTGCCGTCCGGCTTGATGTTGACGCTTTCCAGCGGCTCGACGATTTTGTCAAACTCTGCGGCGACGCTGTTGAAGCGATCCACAATGCCGATGTCGGTCGGTCGGAAGGAGAATTCCCCGATCTGTTCCCCGTGCTTATTTCGGATAGGCACCTTTACGCTGCCATCGTCGATGATGATTTCATTGAAATTCTGCTGTACCAGTTTGTCAGCCATTTTAATTGCCTCCTGAATTCAAAATGTTGCCGCCCTGCGCCTAATACACAGGGCGGCGGGGTGGATGATTAGCCCGCAGCGTTGGTGTCTGCGGTGAAGGTCTTCGTGGTGAGGTCGAAGGTGCCCTTGACGCGGTTGCCCGCGTTGTACACGGTAAAGGGAATCTGCACGCCGGAGGTGTCACCGCCGACAGATTCGGGAACGACCCACACGTCTTCGCGGTAGGCCCATGCCACGGTGCCGTCACTGTTAAGCAGCACGTCAACCTTCGTGGTCATGCAGTCGTCGCCGGTCAGGCGCTCATTGGCGATCTTTGCGAGACGTTCAAACAGCGGGTCGCCGCTGTAGGCATAGAAGGGGTCAACCTCAGACTGCACCTCGTAGCCATTGTGGACGACGTTCTGTTCGCCCAGAATGTTTTTGTTGACCTCAACGTCGGGGTTCAGCTCCTCGTTATACTCCTCAAGGTCCTTGCCGAGACGGGTATAATTCGGGGCATAGGTTTCCTCGCCCTGCGTCTTGGCGCCGAACTTGGCGTCAAGAAAATGGGCAAGATACTTGCGTTCGATTTTCGGCATAATTTCAGCTCCTCAAATATCAAATTCGTTGTTGTAGTCCAGCCGCAGGGCAATGAGCCAATCTTCAACGCCGTCCTGATAGGCGGAGTTGAGGTAGGCGGGGCTTGTGCGGCTGATTTTCTTGATGATACGGTTGCCAGCCAACAGCGCGGGATATGCGCCGAGCTGGTGGCTCTTGCCGTTCAGCGTGACCGGCTGCCGCTCAAGCCACTTGCCCAGCGCATCAAGGAATTCTTTGATGCGGATGCGCTGAGTTTCGGATTTCGGAGCGGCGCGATAGACCACATTGAACGGATATTGGCAGACCTGCGTGACGTGTCCGGTGACGTCCTCTGTGCTGCTCTGCAAAGCCGCACCGGAAATCGGAAAGAATCCGATCCCCGAAGCGTCTGAGAGCGTGGAGAACAGGATGGATTTGTTGCCGGTGGTCAAACCGGGGAACTTGTTCAGCAGGTCAAGAAGAATTTTGCTGACGGCTTCGGAGCCGTCAATGTCGATGACCGTTTTCGACGGCATGGTTATTTACCTCCGATTTTCTCCTTCACGCCGTCGATCCAGAATTGCTTGTTCTGCCGTTTGGCGTGTTCAAACCATTGCGGAACGGCCTGCGGGTTGGAGTATTTCAGCGGCCTGTCGGTGGCAACGAGCTTCGCACCCTTGCGGAAACGCAGGATGTATTCACCGGGGCCTGTAGGGATTTTGCGGGGGCCTTTGCCGGTTACGGAATCCACCATGACCTTACCGCCGTACTGGTAGCGCGCATACGGACCGGGAAAGATGACCTTTTTTCCGTCGTCCTCCGTGTGGGAGCGCTGCTGCAAGCTGCCGGTCAGCAGCGGCATACAGGCTTTGCAGTCCTCAAGCACGCGGTCGCCCAGCCATTGCTGCGCCTCGCGCATACGCTGATCCAGTGCGCGCAGGTCAACAGTGACGTGTACACCGCCGTCAGAGTAGGAGATTTTCGGGAGGTTAGACATTTTACCGCCCTCCGATCTCGAAGTGAGGGAGGAGGCCGTAAAAGCCCGCAGAGCTTATCAGGTAAATACCGTCGCGCTCTGCGTTCAGGGCGTGGTACAGGCCCTCATCGTAGTCGTCGTCGGTCAGCGGCTCGGTGTCAGGCCATGCACCGGCAAAAATGAAATCGCACTCCGGGGCAAAGGTGATGTGCTGCGCCGGATTGTCGCAGCAGGCATACTCCTTCGGCCCCGTGTAGCTTTTCATCCCCGCGCCGGTGGAAACGCGCTTGTCCGCCGTGCAATGGATGATGATGTCCACGGCGTCGGCGTTATTGCCTCCCGCAGTTGTCGCGCTGTTGGCTTTCGTGGTCAGCAGGTCAGCGCCGGAGATGACGGACGGAAACCAGCGCCCGGTTGCGGCGTGGTAATTAAAGACCGTTATTGTGTCGCGGTACACGCCCAACACCTCCCGCATACAGCAGATTGACGCCGTTTGCATCCGGGATATTTGCCAGATACTGCGCGGCAATGCTGCCGATCAGATTTGTTTGTGCCTCTGCGCTTGTCGCGGCGGCAGCATAAACAGAGCTGTTCGCGCTGCCCGCCGAATAGGAAATGGATTCCCGTCCGGACGATATAGACGCGACAGCCCCGTGATAGCTTCCGTCCTCCGCCTTCTGCGCGGAAGATGCCCTCCGCTGGACGTCGATCCAGTAGAGGGCTTCGGCAATGGCACAAACAGCCTTCTTGACCTTGACGGCGTGGGCTTCCACAGTCGGAAACGCGAACGTGAGCCGCCCGAAGGTGATTGCGTCCAGCTCGTCGCTGGCGCGCTCAAGCCACTTCGGTGCGGTTTCCTCGGTCAGCGTGTCCCCGAAGTAACCGGAGCCGTAAAACGTAAAGTCTGTGTATGCCATATCAACGCCTCCTTAGTCTTCCTGCACCTCGGCAGCGGGGGCGTCAGTTTCGGCTCCGGTGGGCTTCTTCCGGCGCTTGCCCTCCGCCTTTGCGGGCGCGGGTTCGACGGCAGGGGCGATTTCTACGGCTTCGTAGATGGCCGACCTCTGCATCAGCTCAATGCTGGTTTCGTCGGTGGCCGCTACGATGTTGCCCGATTTCAGGTTACGAAACAGCATAGCGTCCTCCTTACATCAGGCCATAGTGTAGTAAGTGGTGCCGGACGCGAACTCCGTGATGGAGACGGCAGTATACACGCCGTTGGCCTCGGTGTAATACTGAGTACCGGCAGCGTAGGCACTCGCCTTGGTGAACACGCCGGGCTTGAAGATCAGATCAGGCATAACAACGGTGGTGCCGTAGTGGTAGAACAGCTCGACGCCGTAGGCGTTGGAGAGAGGGATCTTCTCGGCGACATACTGGTCGGCCATGACAGGCTGGGCAACAGCACCGTCAACCAGCAGCAGATAGTTGCAGCCAGCGGGAAGGTGGACGCAGCTATACGCGCGGACGCCGTGCCACACAAGGAATTCCTCGGCGGCGGTGTTCACATTCGCGTTGTTGGTCTGCTTGTCGAGGTCATTACGGATCATGCCGTAATACTTCGGGGACAGAACGAGATGCATCATGGAGCGAGGCACGCCGTCCACGAAGTCATTCTGGGTGGTTTCGCACTCCTGAATGATGGCTTCCAGCTCGTCAGAGATGGCCTTGTAGGCGGACAGGTTCAGCACAGTGGCCTTACCAGCAGCAGCGGCGAAGAACACATTGTCCAGCTCGGCAGCCATACGCAGGATGTGGTTTGCGGAACGACGGTCCAGAACGCCGTCAACGCCGTACAGGCGAACGTCCTTCTCTTCCAGCTCCTCGACGATCTCGCGGTCAGTGTCGATGGCGACAGTGACGGGCTTTGCCTTCACGGCGTCGCCCTTGCCTGCGGTACGCGCGGTGCCGTAGTTTTTGGGGGTGGCGTTGACGAAGCGCTTGGCTTCGACAGTGCCGGAAACAGGATCACCGGACAGGTCCATGTTCTTCATGGAGCCGGAGATCAGCGCCTTCTGGACGCCCTCAATGGTCTTACCGTACAGCTCGGCAAGATATTCCTTGCCGTCGCTTTCCAGAAGGATGTTAAGTGCATTGATACGAGGCATAATTCATACTCCTTTGTTTATCAGAAAATTTTGGGCGGGGTGTACTTCTCAGAGCCGGTGCCGGGATCGCCCGTGGGTCCCGTAAAAGCAGGCGCTTTTTCCTTCTGCTTTGCCGCCTTTTCTGCGGCTTCCTTTTCCTCGGCGGTCTGATACAGACCAGCGTCTTTCTGCTTGGCGGCCTTCATAAAGTCGTCAAAGCCGAAAAATGCGCCGTCCTTCCACGTCAGACCGGCGTCCGGAGACATACACTCGGACACAAGAGCCGTGCGGGCAAAGGGAGAAGTGACGCCGTACTCGTCCAGCTTCTTGGTGATCCAGTCCTTCTGATCGCGCTGCGTGATCTCGCGGGCGAATTTCTTCTCCGCGTCCTCAGCCTGCGTCTTGTAGGTCTGGATTTCCTGCTGAATCTGCTGCGGGTCGATGCCCTCAAACTTCTTCAGCGTGGTTTCGGCAGTATCGAGGCGGGTTTTCAGGCCGTCGCGCTCTACCGTGAGGTCTGCAATGGTCTTGTCCTTGGCAGCCTTCGCGGCCTCAACGTCTTTCCCGTTGAGTGCGAACACCTGCTTGACCTGATCTTCAGTTAGCCCCAGTGCGGTCAGTTCTTCGGTTTTCATGGATAACCTCCTGTATAACGGCAATAGCAGATATTTAAGACGTTGCAGCGTCTGGCCGTTTTCGGCATTGTTAGGACCGCCGATAGTCCAATTTTGTACCCCTGCCGGAGTTGCACCGGCGATACTGGAAGGGGCGTAGAAAAGCAGAGCCTCACAGCGCCGGAATGGTGCTGTAAAGCTCTGCTTTGCAATTATTTACTTGCTACGGGCAGCGGCAATGGATTTCCTCGCGTCCTCTCGCGTCCATTTTGCAATCTGGATGCGGTCGGAGAGACGCTTCAGGCCGTTGTCCTCGCAGAACTGGTTGTAGTCCAAATTCTGCTTTTCCAACAGCTTTGCCGTCCGTGTGTACTGCGCTTCGAGTGTGGCTTTCACTCCTGCGTCCTCCGCTGCCTCAATGGCTGTGCGAAGACCGACCAGCTTTGTTTTTGTGCGCCGGATGCGTGATTCCTTCCCGCGCTGCTTCTGGCTGAGGTCAAAGGCTTTCTTGTTCTCCTCCGCGTCGAACTGCGCGTATGGATTGTGCCGCAGGTCGCCGGGGCCGAAGCTGTGGCGGCAGTTCCAGCCACACAAGCCCTCGCCGGTGCCGTACCCCGTGGATTCCACGAAAAGCGGAAGATCAGGCGTTCGGCCCGTTCGGCTGTAGAATTTTCCCTGCCACCAGAAGTGATTTCCGGGGTTTTGACCGCCGTCGCCGTAACGCGCGCCGAGGTGCGCCGACACAAGCACGATGTCCCAGTCGCGTTCCTCCATACCCTGAACGGCCATGTTGCCGGACGCCTGCGCGACGCCGGTACGAACAGCCCGCAGGACAGCGGTTTCGATGGTGTCAACGTGCCCGGTGGGATAGATGACCTGCGTTTGCGTGTCAACAATGCTGCTGACGGCCTCCTGTACGGCCTGCGTGTACGATGTCGCGCCGGATGCTACCTTGAAATGCGCGGTGTCCAGAGCTTTCAGCAGCTGCTGTTGGCTCGCGTGCGCGGTCGTGCGGGTGAAGTTATGGACGGTGCCCGCCGTGCGCTGGTAGGTGTCCTCAAGCAGCCGGATCATGCTCTCAGCCTGTGCAAGCTCAATGCCCGCAAGCCCATGTTCGATGTAGAAATTGCTGTCATAGGCAAGAGCTTTGATACCGGCGTCCTCGAAGATGCGCTTGATCTCTGCATCCGTTGCCTTTGTCCAGCGCTTGATTTCCTGCTGTACAGCGTCCAGATGGCCGCCTGCGGCCTGATAAACCTCAAGCTGCCATTCATCCGAGGCAGTGAGAAAAACGCCCTCGCCGCGTCCTAACCGTGCCATAACACGCCGGATAAGGTCGCTGGTGATCCACACGTTTAGCTCGTCGATTTGCGGGTACAGGGTTTCGATGATGTCCAGAATCTGCTGGGGGGTCAGCATTTATGCCGCCTCCTATTCTGCGCCGAAAAGCTGGGCTTTCTCGATCTGCGCGGTGTCGGCCTCTGCGGTCATTGCCTTCGCTTCTTCCTCGCTCATGCCTTCAAACTTTACGAAGTACATCCACTTCGGGACCCAGCCCTGCATAACGTAGGCGCGCCACGAGGCTTTGTCCTCCTCGTAGTTGTAGGTCACGTCTCCGAAGTTGAAATTGACCTCATATTCGCCCAGCGGCGCGAGATTGTAAAGCGTGACCAATGCATCAGCACCAGCCAGCGCCTGTGTGATAGCGTCCTTGAGCGCGTCGCGGTCGGTCTTGATCGTCTGGATGGTGTCGCGGTCGTCGGCTTCGACCTGTGTCGCGGTAATCATGCCGGTCTGGCCGTCCAGCACAAACACGCCTTCGGAAAAGCCGCATTTGACACCGGCCATAGACAGGTCGAAGTTGATGTCCTTGATCCGCGCGTCGGTCAACAGCGTCGGCGCGTGCTCGTGGATCGCATTGGTTTCCGTGTCGTTGAGGCCCATACCAAGGCCCTTCACGAAACGCGGCAGCTCGACGTTGCGGTTCTGCGCGTTCTGAATGAGCTGCTGTCCGACGAAAGTAATGTGCTTGCTGTCCTCAATCTCCGTATTCTTGCGGCTGACGGCAATGTCGATGGCCTTCAGCTCCGCAGCAGCGTTGGCAAACACGGAAAGCCCCAGCGGGGACGACGGATCAATGGTGTTTGCGCCGGGAACGCGATAGTAGCCGAACAGCGGCGTTTCAAGGTTGGTAATGGTAACTTCGGGTGCCAGATGCGCCCATGCGTCAACCTTATCAAGCGCCACCTCCTCACCAAGGGTAACTTCACCCTTCGTGCTGAGCCGGTTTTCAAACGCCTTGTTCGTGATCTTGTAGAGCTTGCCGCCCTCTGCGGTACTGCCCTCGAAGCGGTGGTATTCAAGCCGTGTGAAATGGCGGCTGCCCTGCGCGGTATGCGCCGCGAAGATCGCACCGACGATTTCGCCGTTGTCGTCTTTCGCTGTAATGCCGAAGTTGCCCGGCAGGATGAAGTCCCACGTTTCGCCGTTCCATTTGAGCATAATGCCGCCCAGCCGCTCGGCCTCCGACACACGGTCGGGCAAGCGCTTGAGCAGGTCGTCAGCCAGCCCCTGCAAATAGTCGGCACGGGGCGAGCCGGAAATAGCAATGCCAATGTCCAGCGTAACCAGCTTTGCGCGGGTGTCGCTGATGTGTTTTGCCATGTTGATAGTCCCGATTTCATCCTCGGCGTTCAGCCAAGGTGGCTTGCCGGTAGAAATGCGGTCCCAGTTTGTAAGGGCGCTGGACATTTCCGGCGAGGAAATGAGTTCAACGCCAAATGCTTTTGCAATATCGGTCCCGCTATGAATAAAAAGCATTTTGATCCTCCTTAGCAGGCGCGTAAAAAAATTCATTTCGTCACCGCCTTAAACTATCCATTTCAGTTCATTCCGCAGGGCTGTCCGGCAGAAATATCTGAGCTGGTCCATGCTATGGTCGTTTTCTTTGATAACCGCGTCTTCGGCCTTTTCCTCGTCCCACGAATACGTCTCGAACTCCTCGAAGGTGCTTTTGCAGCTCTTGTGGAAGTACAGGCACCCGGCATTTAAGAACTTCGTCACGTCCTGAATGCCGTTGAGAACATCGTTGTCAGCCTTTACAACCATGTATTTGCTGTATTTTTGTATTGTCTCGATCATGGACGATGCGGACGGGTCAATGATGATGTACTGGATCGGATAGTCCCCGATCAGGTCGCACAGCATCTTGTAATACGCCTCGTTGTCCACACGGTTGTTGCTGCCGCCTTTGTAATACAGCTCCTTAATCATGACGGCCTTTTGCTCCGAGGGGCTATAGTCGTACAGGCCAGCGGCAAACGGGTTGACGGTGCCGTAGTCCACGGACACATAATAGCGGTGCCGTGGATTGAGCGCCGGGACCTTTGGAACGATATGCGCCGAGCGGTCGAACATGGGGTAGACAAGGCCCTCGGCCTTTACCCACAAACCGAGGATATAGCGCCGGTAGAAAACGCCGGTGTACATCCCCTCGTATCTGGCCTTGATTTCAGGCGCAAGGCTTAGATTGTCGTCCATCGTGAAATGAAGATACAGGATGTTCCGCTCTCGCGCTTTCTTGATCCATTCCACATAGAACCAGTGACCGGGGTTTTCGGGGTTGCAGTTGAACCAGAACTTAGAACCGGCCACGCTGCAACGAGCCATAGCCTGCTCCACGAAAGAGCGAGGCATGAGGGCCACTTCGTCGAACAGCACGCCCGCAAGCGTGATGCCCTGCACCAGTGTGTAGCTTGATTCGTCCTTGCCGCCGAACATATAGTAGCTGTTGGTCACGCCGCCAGACGTGATAATCAGCTTGTTTTCACTGCGGCGTTCAGTGATTGAAAAGATACCCTCAAGCCACTGCGGCATGAGAGTTATAACGTTGCGGCGCAAGCTCTCGATGGTCTTGCCGCATATAGCGAAGTTTTGATTGTTAAAGCGGCTCATACTCCACAGGATAAAGCCGTCCGTCATGGAAACGGTCTTGCCGGAACGGATGGAGCCGTCACAGATGATGCCGTCACAGTCCATGAACTGCGGCTTATTCCACCACGTCAGTGTCAGAAGCTGCCGCTTGCTGAAGTTCTGGTAAATCATCCGTGTTCACGTCCTCCTTTGTGGCATTCTGGATAGCTTCAAGCAGATTGTTGTCCTTTGCGCTGCCGCCCAAGCCGGTTTCGCCGGTGATGTCCATATAGAGCTGGATCGCATAGGTGTTGCCTGCCTGCGCCGACCGCATAAGAGCGTCGGCCACAAGCATTTTTTGGGTCAGCACCTCAGACGGGATGCCCAGCTTTTTCAGGCGGTTCTGCTTGCGCTTATCTGTAATCGGGAGGCCGGAATACAGCTCAAGAAGGTCAGCCATCATTTGCCGCTCACGGCGTTTCTCCTGACTGGCTTTACCACCAGCAGAGCGGATAGCGTGAGCCTCTTCTTCGCTGCGTTCGGTCAGAGGAATGAGGTTCTTGTCTTGTGGTCTGCTCACGCTTCACACCTCCTATCAGTGGTTTTTCCTCCTTCGTCACTTCGCTTTCTGATAGCTGTACTTGTAACCGAATTTTTGCTGATTGGCTTTCAGCCACTTAGAAACGGCGTCGTTGTAGTCTTTGCCGCTGAGCTGAGCGCTGTTGACCGCCTTTACAAAGCCAGAAGCGTTGAAATGCGTGCCCTTCGTGAAGGTGTACACGCCCGCATACCGCACGGTATCGTCGCCGCGTCCGGTTTTGGTGCTGACGGCCACAATGCCGCGCCGGGTGCCAAGGGCGGTATTGATGACGTCCTCTTTGCTGAAGGTCGGCCAGCCGTCGCGCGGGTGGTTGTGAATGGCAATCTCTTTGCCGTTGCCGGTCAGCCCGGAAATGCTGCCCGCGTTGCCGTGGCGGTATTTCGTAGCGAAGCCCTGTTCGTCCACGACCACGCCGTGTTCTTCCAGCGCGTCGCCGTGCGCGGCCACGAAGGCGCGTACCATGTCCTCATAGACACGGTTGGAGCCGATTTTGACGTTCATACGCGCGGGAAGGTCTGCGGTGGTTTCGTCCTTGCCGCTGCCGCCACCAGAAGACGGCCAGCCGCCACTAAAACCGATGCCAGAACCGCCGCCGCGCCCGCCGTGCTCCACGGGGAAGGTGATCTCCGTCCACGCGCTGATCCGCTGCTCAAGGGTCTTGCCGTCAATCTCAAAGTGCAAAGCCTCGTCAAGGCTGTTGAAGGATGCAATGATTTTGCCGGTCGTCAGGCTGTACAGCTCAAGCGGATTGCGGAAAAGCACCACCTTGTCGGTCGCATACACGCCGTTCAGACGCTTGAATTCATGCTTGAATCTGTCAAGCTGCATATTGTCTCACCTCTTTTGGGGTATAAAAATACCGCCAGCGGAAAGCCGCTGACGGTTGAAGCGTTGTGCTCTTTAGATGTCCGGAACTTCGGATTTCTTTTTACCTTTGGCCTTGTCCTGCTGATAGAAGGACTTCGGAAGTTCCTTGCTCGCATTGGGCGGCGTAATAATACGCCCCTTTGCGGGTTTACTGCCGCCCGTTTTCTTTGCGGGGCCGCTGGTTGTCTTTGCCATGTTCTGATAACCTCCTATTTGTCGCGCTTTTTGACGCATTTTTCGAGTAGTGCGGTCGGCTTCAAGTTGTCGATCCTGACAAGTTTCGTCGCGCCCTTGACCGCCTGATCCATATAGGCGTGAATGTCAACATAGCGCCCGATCTGCGGGTCCATGAAAACAGTACCGCCCTTTTGCTGTTCGGCCATAAACACATGGCCGGACCTGCCGCCCTTCCATTGGACACGAACGATTGCGCGGGCACCGTCGCCCCAGTTCGCCATTTGATCTGCCATTTTCTGAATGGTGTTCCGGGAAGGAAAGTCAACAGCTTTTGCGCCGTCCATAACTGCAAGCCAGCCGTTTTTGTCGTACATATACGGCAAGCGGTCGGTCCCGTCAAAGATACGGGGCAAAGCCTCAACATCATAGCCGCGCCGCTGCATTTCATAAGCGTAAATGCACCTTTGGCAATTCTGCTGCCACTCGCGGCCCTCTCTGTAATGCGGGTTAGAACCGGCGAGCGCTTCATCAACGGTTTTCTGCTTTCCGCGAGGCCCTAAAAAGCTGGACCTTGAATAGCTGCCGCCTCTACCGCCCATTATAGCACATCCTCCTGTGAATTTCCTTCGTCCTGTGTAAACTTTTTACTCACGCGGCGCTTCAATCCGTCCTGAAACGTCAAAATCGGAATGATTTTATCACCGCTGCACTCAGCCGGAATAGAGCCGTAAAACAGAATTTGCGAGGGCTGCAAGCGCTTCAACATTTCCTTGTAGCCAGCGAGGAACAGCGCGCGGGCGGTTGCGTTCATTTGCGTACCAACGCTTGATACCGCTACGGCACCGCCTACAGGCTCACCATCAAAGCACCAGTCAAAACTGCTCTCGTCACTCCATGAGATCGTCGGAATAACGGTGATTCCGTTACTCTGCCAATATGCACCGAGCCAATGCTTGCGATAGTGATTCCAGATTTGAACGGCCTTTGGGAAATCGGTGTATGTGCTGAAATCCGGTGTAAAAACGCACTTGAACGCCCTCAACATATTGAGGTATGCGTCCGGATTTGTCCACAGCCGCGTAAATTGGTAGTCGTCAATGAAGAAATGCACGCCCTTGCGCTGCGGCTCCTTGCAGCTTTTCGCGTAGTTAAAGCCGATAAAGCTATCAGCATTGCACGCTTCAGGAACAAGGCGCGGCGTGTCGAATTTACCCGTACCGCGATAAATCATTTTGTTCAGATTTTCATAATTGCGTCCCTGCCGGTAGATCATAGCGCCGCGCCTCCTATCCACAAAGTTAAAGCCCATGACGCCAGAGCGCCACGGGCTTGTTATGGATTTATGGGCATAGCGGCAAGGCCGGAGGCAGAGCCAAAAGCCGCCTCGATCATGCCCACAAATCCATGCAACCATGATACTACAGGCCGTGTCAAATGTTAAGGACATTCGGGACAAACTTATTCGGCCTTCGTGTTTTCGTCGTGCAGAAAGCGATAGCACAGCTTTTTCACACTGTCTTCCGTTGTCCTCATGCCGATTGTTTCCGACACCTGCGCCCATGTCAGGCCGTTGATAAAGCGGTATGTAAAAATCATCCGAAGCAAGCTGTCGGGCAGGTTGGAAATATACCGCTCAAGCCGGTTGCGCTCTGTCAGACAAAGAATCTGCTTTGCCTGAATGGTCATGGCGCAGTCAGAGCGTAGGGCTTTTTTGCGCGTAATAGCGGCTTTCAGGTCTACCAGTTCCGCAACGGTGATTTCCAAGCGCCCGCCATAGGACGGGGCTTTGGGCATACCGTCATAGTTCGGGCCTGATACCGAGGTAGCCTTCATTTCGAGGCGGGCGAGACGGTCTTCGTCCCGCCTGATCTCGTCGTCCAAATCAGCCAGCCGCTGCTGGTCCATTTCGATTTCACGGTTGAGGTGGTAGAGTTGCGATAGTTCTTTGATAGTCATGCTGCGGCCTCCTTAGCCTTCTGAATTCTAACCTTCAGGGCTTCCAACAGGCTATCCTGTGCATTGGCTTTGCCGCCCAGAGATTTAATAACGTCTTCATCCGTGCCGCCCAGCACCACCAGATGGTGGACTATGACGGGGTACGGCTGCCCCTGCCGGTGCAGGCGCTTATTGGTCTGCTGGTACAGCTCCAAACTATCGTTCAGGCCGAACCAGATGATGTGATGGCCGCCCTCTTGCAGATTGAGGCCGTAGCCACAGGACGCGGGCTGCATCAAAAGCAGGTCAATATTACCGGCGTTCCAGTCATCTTCCTCCGCTTTGCCCTCGTACACTCTCACCCGTAGGCGTGTAGCTTCCAGCGCCTGCAACAGCCGGTCGCGGTCGTGCTTGAAGTTGTAGCAGATAATCGCGTGCTGCCCGGAAAGCTGCTCCACAGTCTCAAGCAGCGCCTCGATCTTGCAGTCATGCACGGTGATGACGTTCCCGTCCTCGTCGTACACAGCGCCGTTGCAGAGCTGTAGGAGCTTGCCGCGCAGAGTAGCAGCAGAGCCAGCCGTGATGACTGTCTCGTCCACCTGAAGCAGCGTGTCCCGCTCCAAGCGGTCGTAAGCCTTCTGCGCTGCGGTGTCCAGCTTGACGGGAATATCCTCATAGATCAGTTCGGGCAGGTCGAGGTAGTCTTCCGATTTCATGCTGATGCAGATGTCAGAGATACGGCGGTAAATTTCGTCCGCCGCGCCCAGCTTTGGCGCATAGGAGAAGATCGTCGTGCGGCTGCGCTTGTCCGGCACAAAGTATGCGTCGCGGTATGACGTGATGGTACGGCCCAGCCGCTGCCCACAGTCCAGCAGATACACCTGCGCCCACAGGTCCATAAGGCTGCGGGGATTCGGCGTGCCGGTCAGCTCCACAATGCGGTTGATCCGAGAGCGCACCAGCTTCAGCGCCTTGAAGCGCTTTGCCTGATGATTTTTGAAGCTGCTGCTTTCGTCGATGACCACCATATCGAACGGCCAGCTGTGCCCGTAATAGCCCACCAGCCACTGCACATTCTCGCGGTTGATAAGATAAACGTCCGCCGTTTGGGCCAGTGCTGCGGTACGCTGCCCCACAGAGCCGAGGACGTGTACCAGCCGGAGGCAGGAGAGGTGGGACCACTTTGCAGCTTCTTTGTCCCACGTGCTTTCAGCTACCTTCTTCGGAGCAATGACAAGCACCTTCCGTACCGCCCAATATTCATACTTCAGCCGCTTGATCGCAGTCAGTGTGATAGCCGTTTTGCCGAGGCCCATGTCCAAGAAAAGCCCCAATGCCGGATCACGAATGATCCGGTCAATGCAATACTGCTGATAGTTATGCGGGCAAAATTCCTTCATCCCTCAGTACCTCCCTGCATCGTGCAAGCACGGCTTCGATCTTCTCCACGCTATCGACCGCCGAGAAAACTTCAAAGCCCAATGCGCGCAACAGCCCTTGCACATAAAGCTGCCGCTTGCGTTCCATTTTTCCCGGCTTCTTCATCTCTACAAAAATCACCTTTGCACCGGGAAGCAGGATGATCCTGTCAGGAACACCGGAGAAACCGGGGCTTTCAAACTTCAGACACCGGACGCCGTTTCCCAGCTTCTGGACGCCGGTTCTCAGCTTATTTTCGTAATAGGATTCGAGCATTTAGTTCCTCCTTGTCGGTAACGGTTGTAACGTTTTTGACCCCATTTTCTATAATTCCCTACGCGTATAGGCGCTATAGCGGATAACGCCCATACACCCTTTATTACAGGTATTCAATAGAAAAAGTATGTTACAATGTTACAAAGTCCAAAAAGCCCTTGAAATACGGGCTTTTTCGCTGTAACGTCTGCTGTAACATTTTTGTTACAGTGTTACACCGTTCTGCGCTTGTAACATCCAGTGTTACAGCAGAATGTTACAGCCTTTTCACGCCCGGACAAAACCACGCTGCACGCTGTATGGGCCTACCCGGATGACCGTGCCAGACCGCTTCCAGCCGTCCAGCCGCGCCAGAATGGCGTTGATTTCCCGCGTGTCAGCGGGCTTCATTTCCCGGACATTCCCGTTGAACAGCTCACACCAAACTTCCACGGCGGCGATACGGTCACGGTCCACAAGCTCAAGCTCCTGCCCATCCGGCGTCCGTGTAGCTCCGCACCAGTAATCCCGCCGCCTGTCGATGGGCCATTTCGCCCAGTCAACCGGCACCTGCTTTTCAACGAATGCGGCAATAAGACCCTCACGGGCGGACACCTCGCGGTGCTCCTCCTGTTTGATCTTCGCCTCCTGCTCCACGTCACCGGAGAGATACAGCGATTCACCGGCCTGCCAGCGAGCCTTTGCCTCCGCCCACAGTTGGTCGATAGCATCGTCGGTCAGGTCGCGCCACACGGTTTTGGCGTGCGGCTGCTCGCCCACGTCCACGGGCCAGAAACGCCGGTTGCCGGTCGTGTCCTGAAGGAAGTCCGTCGTATTGGTTGAACCGAAGAACACGCACTGCCGGGGCAGCTCCGAGACATGACGGCCATACGCCGCGCGGTAGCGGTCGGCACGCAGGGAGAGGAACTGCTTGATGCGGGCGACGTCAGTCTTGCGGAATGCGTCCAGCTCTGACACTTCCACTAGCCACACACCCTGAAGCAGCTCTGATGCGTCCTTGCCCTCAAACGTCCGAATGGAATCATTGAACCAGCCACGGGACATTTTATCCAGCAGGGTACTTTTTCCGATGCCCTGCGGCCCGGCGAGGATGACCATGTTGTCGTACTTGTAGCCGGGGATCATGGCGCGGGTAACGGCTGCGGTGAAGCTCTTGCGGCACACAGCGCGGTTGTAGGCGGTGTCCTTCGCGCCCAGATAGTCAATGAACAGCGTGTCCAGCCGAGGCACACCGTCCCATGTCAGACGCTCGATGTACTCGCGGACCTCGTTGAAGGCGTGCTGCGAGGCGTGAATGTCAAGGGCGCTGTCGATGTTGCCGCGTCCGGAGATACCCCAGAAGCGTTCCATGTACCAGTACAGGCCGTTGCTGTCCGTGTCAGACCACAGGCGGCGTTTGCCGTCCTTCTTCCACGGCAGCGGCCCCAGCACCTCGCCGCGCCCTGCGAACTGATTGAGCGCGAACTTGCCCTTCAGGAGCGGATCGCCGTCAAGGATAATGAGCACGTTGTCAATGGTGCTCTTGATCTTGCCGTCCTGCGTGCGCTGCAACTTTTCAGCCCATGCGGTGTCGTCCTCCGGCGCGGGATCGTTGCCCATGCCCTCAAACTCCCGCATAGCCTGTTCGTGCTGTTCGCGGTTGAGTGTGGCGCATACGGTCTTGTCGGCCAGCGCCAGATCGCACATAGCCTTGTAGGACGGGAGCTTTGCAACGGGCGTTTCCGGCGAAGCATTGTCGTCCTTGTCCCCGAACTTGTGTAGCCGGATCAGATCAAAGGCATTGACCAGCCGCCCACTGCACGGGTCCGTCGCATGGTGGCTGAACAGGAACTTGCCGTCGTCGTAGATGATCGCGCCGCCCGTGGTGGAGCCGCCCAGATAGGTATAACGGTCAGGGTCGTTGTCCACGGCCTCATAGATGCCAGGCAGGTAGGCGTCCATAGCCGCCAGCACGTTATAGGTGCGGCAGAAGGCGCCCACAAGCCCCTGCTTTTCTTCAGGGTCGCCCTGCTTCATAGCCAGCTTCTGATAGCTGGTAGCGCCGGGGACTACCGGCCAGCTCGTCAGATCGTGCCAGTCGGCGTATGTACCCAGAAGGGCGTCTGCGGAGATCAGCGGTGCGTCTACGGCCTTGTAGACGAACTCACTGTCACAGCAGCAGGAAGGCCAGTACATGAGCCGGACTGTCTCAAAGGTGGTCGGGTCGGCCATGCCGATACCCACATGAGCGGCCACACGGCGCGCGCACGGCTCGTATTCGTCTGGGGTCATAGTTCTATCGGTCGGGACAACGACGCGCAGACGCGGGCGCTCAGGCGTGTGCTTGCGGGTGCTGTAAATGCAGTAGCTGAAGCCCAGCTCGTCCATTTTGCCGATGATGGTTTCCGTCTGCCAGCCGGGGATATTATCAAAGTCAAGCGTGATGACGTCGCGCCCGGTCACGTTGTTTGCCTTGCGGCGCTGCCCCAGCAGGGAGCCGCCCACAAAGCCGCCGACGTCCTTTAGATCGTCCTGCTGCGATTTCTTCAGATGCAGATAATCTTGCAGGGTTTCAGCCCCACGGACCGGGGTAGACAGCCGTTTATAGAGTTCTTCGACGGTCAGCACCGTCTGTTTCCAGACCATATCGCGGCGGTTGTTACCTACGGATATGGTGATTTGTCTGTCATAGTTCATAATCAGGTACTCCTGTCCTCAGGATCACCCCCCCCGTCACCGGGGGAAGGCGTCGCCTCCTTGTGTAGCTCCGCACCGCTCATTCCCGCGCTTCTCCCGTGATCCGGTCAGACAGGCGGACAAGTTTTCCCGCACGGATGCGATCCACCAGAGCGCGGTTGCGGAAAATGACCTTGAGCTGTTCCAGCATGATTTCCACGTCTGCGATCTCCTCGGCCAGCGCCTTGAAGTTATCCGCGCCGCGAAGATTCTTCGACAGCTCCTTGGTCAGCTCGGACATTTCCTCCATAGCCATCACAAGCTGCGATTGCTTGCCGTAGGCCCTGACGGCCTCGGCGTAGGTGTCGCACTGGACGGGTGCCACAATCGCGCTCAGACGCTCCTGAAGCTCCTTGTTCTTGCACTCGCAATAGCAGATTTTGTCCTGTGCCTGCCTGAGTTTGGCTTCAAGCTCGGCCTTCGTCATATCACTCATTTAAACACCCTCCCGGTCTTGACATCTTTGATTTCAATGCGGCTGACAAGCTCAAAGCCGCAGTTACGGATGATGAATTTAAGGACCCTCACGAGGTCGCTCACGCGGCCATCCAGCGCGTTTTCTTCGCGGACGATAGATTTCACGCCCTCATACGCTGTGGGGTCGTAGTAGCCCTCGCTGTTCCTCTTGGGGTAGTTTGCCATACTGACCTCCTAACAATCGACTTCGATCACAGCGGTCGGGAACTTATCGCAGTTGTCCGCAATCTGCCTGAGAAATTCCGCTGTGGATTCCACCGTGCCCCAGCAGTTGCCCGGCTCAAACTGCCGGTAGCGCTTCGGATGCAGACACAGCCGCGACGCGCCCTGCATGAGCACGGGGTACATATCGGCACAGCGCTTGCCGTTCCACTCAGAGGGATAGGAGCCGCACACCTCTTTAATCATGGCGGCGGTGTTGGACGTGTGGTTAATCCAGTCGTCACCGACGTACACCCACTGATCCGCGCCCTCAAGTTTGGCCTTGAAACTTACGTCATAGCTCATTGTGTAGCCTCCTTCTTAGTCACCGGCCTTGAAGTTGTACACAGGCTTAATGATCTGCAACACAGTAACGGTGTCAGATATGCAGCTCAAGATTTCGTCCATAGGCTTGTATGCCTGCGGTGCTTCATCCAGAGTGTTCCGGCAAACAGAGGTCGTGTAAATGCCCTCCATTGCGGCCCGGTAGTCCTCCATAGGAATTGACGCTTTTGCTTTGGCGCGGCTCATAAGGCGGCCCGCGCCGTGCGGTGCCGATTCATTCCAGTCTGAATTTCCAAGGCCCCGGCCAATGATACAGCCGTCTTTCATGTTAATGGGTATCAACACGATCTTACCAGCGGCCGCACAGATAGCCCCTTTACGGACCATACCCCACTCGTCGATATAGTTGTGGACCGTTTCAAAGCGGTCAAACGGCAACCAGCCCATGCGCTGCATAATAACCTGACTGATCCGGCTACGATTGAACCGGGCAAACTGCTGGCAAATTCGCATATCGTGCAAATAGCGCTCCCGGTCCTCGCCCTCAACATAACAGAGGTCGCGTGGGATTGTGCTTTTGACTTTCAGTCGAGATAGCTTTTCGGAAATTTCGCTTTCCCGGCCTTCGGCTTTCAGGCGTTCGATCAAGGCCGCCCGCTCACCCTTTGCAGAGTGGAGCGTTTCAACGGCAATGTCCTGATAGATTTCTGCAACCTGCTTGCCTAAGTTCCGGCTGCCGGTGTGGATTATCAGATATTTGTTGCCGTCCTCACCGGTGTCAATTTCGATAAAATGATTGCCGCCGCCCAGCGTACCAACGGAATTGTGCAACCACTCCACGTTATGCAGGCGATCCCGGCAATGCAGGTCGTCGAGAGGGGTAAAATAACCGGCGTTCTGATGGACAGCCATCCCAGAGGGAATGTACTTACGGATCACGTCATCGAGCTTTGCATAGTCAATCTCAATGGGGCCGAGGTTGACGGTCAGCATACCGCACCCAATATCAACACCGACGATATTCGGAATCACCTTGTCGCCTAAATTGGCGGTGAAGCCGATAACACAGCCTGCGCCAGCGTGGACATCAGGCATAATGCGTACTTTGCAATCCTCAAAGGGCTTTTGTGCAAGCAGCAGATCAATTTGAGCTTGTGCCTGTGGCTCAATAGTTTTTGCAAATATTTTCAGGTCTTTCATTGTGTAGCATCCTTCCCAGCGTTCCATGCCGCGACGTCAACGCCGATCTCTTGCAGCTTACGGTCCGCAAGCCACGCGTCGTCGTCAGGCATTTCGTAGTAGTTGACCAAATCATCGTGGATGACCGTAAACTGTTCCCATGCGCGCCGGAGCCGCTTTTTCCCGAAGCCGAGGTGTTTGTGCAGGAAATAAAGGATCATGGCGTCAACATTGTTCAGATATTTACGGTCGGCCTCCACGATTTGCCGGTTGATCTCAATGTTCATGGCGCGCCGCTCTTTGGCGGTCAGATCAGCGCCGTAGACCGTGCCCTTGTACTGCTTAACTCTCATGGCGTCCGACCTCGGCGGGCGCAAACACATCCGGGTTATCCACAATAACCGAATGGAGCGCGTTCGCCAGCTCGTCCACGCGCTTTTCGTCGTGGTCGCGGTAGCCGAGGCCGAAATAGATTGCATGGACCATTTCATGGATGAAATCAGCTTCCATTTTGGCCGTGGCCTGCGGGCTGACGCGGATAATCAGGTCGCCGTAGAGGATTTCCGCCGAAACATTGTTGATACCGAGATCCATTTTGCTGGTGATCTCGACGGTGTAGGTCTTGCCGCCGATCTTGATCTTTTCAGGAATTTTCATCGAATTCACCTCGTTCTGTGGTTTTCCGATTGATCCGCGCCGCAGTTTTGCGGTATTTCTGCGGCAGCGGAAAAATCGTTATAAGGGTTTCGCCGTGGAAGATATAGACGTTGTTGCAGTAGATACGGACATTGTTTGCCGTCTCGTGCTTCCAGTACAGCGCCGATATGTACCGGTTCAGGCTGCCGCTGGTGTCGCTGTGCCGGATGCCGTACCGCAGCGCATTTTCAGCGTTCTTGTGGGAGAGCTTCTTTGGCAGGCCGAGACGTTCCTTTGTTCTTCGCGCTGCGTGGTTGGTAACGCGGGTCATTTCCGCAAGAGGGCCACAAAGACAGCGATAACGCCGATCAATGCGACCACTGCGACGCTGATCCAGAGCGGAGACAGCACCCACCACCACGACCAAGCAATAACGTGTGTCAGCTTGAGCGTGATAAACACGATGGTCAGCAGGCCGACGAAGCCGATTCCGCCGCCACCGCTGCTTTTCTCATTCATATATTTCATTCCTCCTCGCAAATGCGGATCAGGTTGTGAATGCCTCTCTGTGTGTAGCCGAGGATTTTACCGGTGCCTGCCCAGAACTGAACCAGCGCGTCGTCGGATTTACGGCGGCAGTGGAAATGGCCTGTGGCGTCGTTCTTCAGGACATATTCGATGTTGTGGGCTTCAAGCTGCCGGATCGCGTACTCGATGCGGTCGGGATTCTTTGCTACCCGCTCCCTGTGATTCTGCCGGGCGTGCTCCTTGAGAGCATCCCAGCATTCATCCCTCGCCATGCGGATCACCTCCCAAACAGTTGGGGCAGACCTGCCGCCCCTCAGGGATTTCAGCGCCGCAGGAAATACAGGTGTTGACGGGCGGGGCCTTCGGTGCCTCCGTGGCGATCTCGCCAGCGCAGGCGGCGTAACCGGCCAAGTCAACGAAGCTGTCACCCTTGACGCCGGTCTTGATGCGGGCCACCTTCAAGAGCGCCAGCATCATAGCAACGTCCTTCGCGCTGTAGCGCATTCCGGTGTACGCCTCCCACAGCTTGCCGATAAGGGCGAAGTTGTTTTCGGGCCTGCCGTACTCGCGCTCACGCTCTCCGCAGACACATTTACGCGCCTGCTCCAGAATTTCAGCTCGTTTCATGGTCAGCCTCCTTCGGAAGAATGTCGTCAAAGCAAACAGGAACGATCTGCTGCAACTCACGCAGCAGTGGTGTAGCTACTTCCCGTATCTGCGGATGCGCGCCGGTTGAGGTACGGAGCCGCAGGAAGTGACGCCACTCACGGATATTGGCTGTCATAACGACCTCCGTTTTGAGGCTGTTCGGGAGCACCGCGCGGGCCTCCTGCGGGGACAGACCCCAATTCAGAAGGTTGAAGTAGGCCGTTTCAGCCCTGCGGCAAGCCTCTTTCCACTCGTCGTAGGCGAAGGTATTCTCGTTCAGGTAGCACGGCTCAATGACCGTGATCTCGCTGCCGAACTGATCCTTTCCGTAATTACAGTAGCGGGTGCTCTCCTGACAATAGGATGCCAGCCGGTGCCTGACGATCTCGTGGCTGACGCCACGGTCACAGACGAATTTCACGGTAAAGCTGCAATGCTCTAAGACGGCTTCGTGGCCGCGCTTGATAATACCGGCAACGAACTTCGGGGCGCTGTCGTCCGTGATCTTGCCCTCGGATTTGTAGCAGACACGCCCGCACTCCTCAAGGCGCTTCAGGATCACGCTGCCGTTGATGGGCGTGATGAACTCGAAGCCGGGCTTAATAATCTTCATCGTCGTCCTCCGTTTCATCGTCCCCGGTCGCAGCCTCATACTGGTCGTATGTAATGGCCCGGACGCACTCGACGGGAACGCCGAGCAGGTCAGCAGTGCTCTTGCGCTGGGCGTAAAGGAAGCCCTCACACTGAACCGAATTGTTGATGATGCCCACAAGCTGGTCGGCGGCTTTCGCGTGCTTTAGCGCAACGCTTGTGTAGCCGACGCTCCCAGCGCCGCCGAACACTTCGGCGTCCTTGACCTCGAAATGGCAGGTCAACGTAATGTCAACCAGACCGATGTTAGCGTTTTGCATAGGATTTCCCTCCGTTATTGTTGTGTTCTTCGTAGCTGTAGCGGATGCAGTAAAGCGCCACATAGAGGATGACAAGCAGATAACCGGCATACAGGAACAGCCAGTACCACGAATAGAACATGGACAGGACCACAGGAACGGCCAGTGTGCCAATTACTGCACCGGCGATAAAAAGGATCAGAGCCACCACAGCGGCGGTTTTAATCAGCTTTTCGCATTTCATAATGAGTTGCCTCCGTAGATTTTGTGTTATTGTATTTTGGGTGGCCCCACGACCGGGGGCCGGATTTCAAAGGGAAATCAGATTAAACAGAAGCCGAACGCCACCCCGTAGGAGTTGGACGCGGCGTAGCTGGCGCTGCCACCGCCGCCGCTCACACTGGCGAAAGACGACGAGCCGGACGCCTCAGGCGACCGCAGCCACCACCACCATGTTCCATTGTCGCCGCACTCCTTCACGCGGTCCTTCTCGCGGAGGAAGCACAGGAGCTGCGTGTCCTCCGGCTCACGATCCGACCAGCGGCCCTTGCCGAACACCTGCGTCTTGGAGAGCAGGAACAGCTTGTCTTCGGTTTCCACGCGCTCACCGTCCACGATCTGGACGATTTTCGTCGGCGCAATGAGCGCCTGAAGCTCGTCCGGCAGAAGGGCGAACATGGTGTTGTTGAGCCACGCCCGCATATCGCAGGCAGCCCACGCGCCCTTGTTGGTGGGGCGCTTGTTCATGCAGTGCTCGTCAGCGAGGCAGTCTTCGAGGACGAAGAACCACTTGCCGTTCTTATCCTGTGTAGCTCTCACGGCCACTTCCTCGCCGTTCTTGAGGTTGAAAACGATCAGGTCGCCCTGCGCAATGGTGCCGTTATCGACCGCCGCCTTCAGCGCGGCCCATGTGGTTTCGTTGGTAGTAGAAGTCTTAATAAACATAAAAGGTTGCCTCCTTAATCTTTTTTGAAAAATGCTCCGACCCAGCCGTCAGCGCCGAGGGGCAGGCCCTCCGCCCACGGGATCGGGGTTGACATGATCTTGACCACTTTGTCAAGCATGGCATCGTTGGTGTCGAATGCGGCGGTGTCGATGACCACCTCGTCGTGGATGTGGAAAACTACAGGCAGCCCAGCGGCTTCAAGGTGTTCGATGGCCTGCGCCAGACAGTCGCGGGCGATAGCCTGAACAACGTTCTCGACCAATTTCCCACCGTAGGTTTCGATGCGGCCCCACTTGTTTTTGTCGTTCACGCCCATATAGGTGATGGACGGACCGCCCCAGCGGTTTTCACCGACAGCAGGCTCCACATAATAGAGCTTGCGACCGGACGGAAGCGAGATGGTCATGCAGGTCGTACCACGGATGCAGTCGCACTCCCGCGCGAAGGTGCAGCAACGAACACGGAGAGAACCGCCGTTCTGGATGACGCGGATCGCCGCGTCGTTGAAGCTGTACCAAAGGTTGCGAATTTTTGGGTTTGTGTTGCGCCACTTGTCCACAATGTCTTTGATTTCCTCGTCCGGCAGGTCAGCAAGCAGCTTGCCGGTGTCCATCTGCCGCATGGCGGGAACGCCACCCTGATAGCCGAGGGCCAATTCTGCGACCTTGCCGCGCTGTCGGAGGGAATATTCGGGGTTGCCCTTCTTGATCCGTTCCAGCGGGACACCGAACATCTGAGAGGCGGACGCTTCATAGATTTTGCCGTGTGTGCGGAAAACCTCAAGCCGCCACTCCTCGTCGGCCAGCCACGATATGACGCGGGCTTCGATGGCGGAGAAATCGGCGTCGATTAGGACGTTGCCGGGGGCAGCCACAAACGCGGTGCGGATAAGCTGTGACAGCGTATCATTCGGAGAGCCGTAGACCGTCCGCAGCGCGTCGAGCTTACGGCCCTTGACCAGCTCACGGGCGAATTCCAGCGGCTCCGTGTAGGTTCGGGGCAGATTCTGGACCTGCACCAGACGTCCGGCCCAGCGCCCCGTCCGGTTTGCGCCGTAGAACTGAAGCAGCCCACGGACGCGCCCGTCGTCGCACACAGCGGCCTCGATGGCGTCGTATTTCTTGGTGCTGGTTTTACCCAGCTCCTGCCGGATTTCCAGCATCCGCTGAACATGGTCGGCGTTGTCGCGGCCCAGTAGCTCTTTGATCGTCTCCTTGCGGAGAGAGGTAATGTCGTCGCCGGTTTCAGCGGACAGCCAGCGGGCAAGCTGCTTGACGCTGTTGGGGTTTTGCAGCCCGGAAAGCTGGACGGCCTCGTCGGTGAGCTGCGCGCGGATGGTTTCGCCCAGCTCTAACGCACCTTCGCAGAAGTCCATATCGACCGCCACGCCGCGCGCGTTGATAAGCAGGTCGGTTTCCCACTGCTTCTGAACGAAATCCGGCACGGGAAACACGGACAGGCGGCGTTCGATCTCCATTTCCGCCACAACGTCTTGGCCGTTGTAGGTCTTGAATAGCTCCCATTTTTCGGGGTCGTGATGCGGGTAGTTTCGGGTCCTGCCGCCGTTCGCCTTCGTGGGCTTGCAGGGCACACAGAAATAGCGGATCAGAGCCTTGCCGGTAGTCAGCTTTTGTTTGTCCTCCGGAATGCCCAGCGCCCGGCCTGTCGCATCCAGACCTGCGGTGTAACCGGCATACAGGCCATGCAGCATTGTGTCGCGCCACTGTGCGGGCGGGAGCTGCGCGCCCATGTACTTACTGAGGCAGTACCATTCAAAGGCCGCGTTGTAGGCGTGCTTCAGGCACTGCGGGTCTGTCAGGGCGTGGATAACTTCCATCGGGATTTCTTCGCCCTGTGCCATATCAATGACCTGAGTGGGCGCACCGTCGAAGCTGTACGCAAAAAGCAGAATCTCAAAGGCGGGGCTTTGCACATAGCGGTAAAGACCAGCCTTTTTCAGATTCACGTCCGAGTACGTTTCGAGGTCGATACTGAGGTGGATCACGTCGCACCTCCTTATCGCTGGAAGGCTTCAGAGCTGGAATAAAGGCTGAGAACATTCTTGGTGTTGACACCGCGCTCCTGAAGCTCCTCGATCATGGACTTGAACAGCGGGGTTGACTGCACATACTCGACCAGCTCTGCGTCGCTCAGGCTGGTTACGTTCTTGAGGGACTGCTTGCGGTCATCGGCATTGAAGGGCGTCCAGACCGTATCAGAGAAGGTCGCGTGCTCAATGTCGGCCACGAGGATGGAAAGCGTCCGAGCGGGCTTCTGAACGAGCATACGCACCGTGTTCAGCAGGTGCGGCGTCTCCATGTTGTCCACAGGGACAGCCTCGCCAACACCGGTGATCCAAACGCCGGAATAGTCAAAACGGGTTTTCATATTTGCCTCCTTTGTGTCCTTGCCGGGCAGGCGGTCGCTGTGTAGCCGCCTGCCCAGCGCTGTGGTTTACATGGGCTGGCCGGTGATGGGGTTGATCTGACCGGGAGCGTAACCGGCCTGCGGCTGAACGCCGCCAGCAGGATAGCCGCCGTAGCCGGGAATGGGCGTTGCGGGCATGGCTGCGCCGTACTGACCGGTAGCATAGCCCTGCGTGGGGGTCGCCTGAACGCCGCCGACACCGGCGAACTCAGCAGCAGTAACAACGGAGTTGCTGAGCGGTTCGCCGTCGCGGGTCTTCATCACGGCGCGCAGGCCGCAGCCGACGCCGCGCTTGCCAGCAGAGTTGTAGGCATAGAAGTTGATGGACACGCGGGCGTACATACCGCTGTAGATGTCCGTGGGGGCCAGCTCGCAGTTCACATTGTCCGCGCCGCAGACATAGGGCTTGTTCTTGCTGGATGCGGTCACTACCCAGCAGCCACGGCATTCCTCACCAAAAGGCTCACCGGAGGGGCGCACACCGTCGCCGTCATGCACGACGGATTCGATGCGGGCGGGGCGAACGCCGTTCCACTTGGCGTTGACGCCAACCTCGGCAGCGGCGTTCATAGCCGCGTCAAGCTCCTGCTTGATATTCGGGTTGGACTTGGGGATCAGCAGCGTGACGCTGAACTTCGGATCGCCCACGCCGTTCTGCGGCGCACGGGCGGTTACGAGGTTGCAGTAAGACAGGCGGCATTCGGGGGTGAGAACTCTTTTCGGGTCATTCTGATACATGGTTTAATTCCTCCATAAAATTCATTCAGTTCAATATGTTCGGTCCTGCGTCCGCAGGTGGGGTCAAAGGTTTTTGTAGATCGCGTTGAAGGCGTTTCGGGTTACGGATTTGAGAGCGTTCCGATTCAGACGGGGCGCTTCCAGCAGCTCCATAATGGCGGTGAAGGATTCGCAGGCGTCGCGGCACATATCCAGATAGCCGTCCGCGTTGCCCTCATAATCCTTGACCAACTCCTGCTGTTCTTGGATTTCCTCCTTCAGCTCTGCGACGCATTCCCGGAAGCAGCGGGCGACGTCATCTCCGAGCTTTTCGCGCAACAGCCGTTCAAGGAACACGTCCTTGTCCTCAAAAATGACCTCCATGCTGCCGTCATTGAGATATACCGTTTCAGCCATCAGACGCCCCCGCAAACTCGGCGGCACCGACGCAATAGGCTTCGCGGCGGTCACTTGCCAGCGCAAGTGTAGGCTTGCCCTTCGGCTTTGTGACGCACTCGGAAAGCAGCTCCGCGAAGGTCTTTTTGCCGAGCATCTTTTCCAGCTCTGAGAGGGTCTTCGGCTTGCGGTCGTAAATCAGCGCCTCGTCATACCCGGCGTCAACCAGCTTCTGGACAGCGGTGTCAACATCTGTGAAGGCGCGGTTGCTGCGGCCCTCCACCAGCTTCCAGCCGGGGATTTCGCCGCCGTCAAGCATAGCACCGGTGGCGTAGTCCTGAAGGTCCTTGTACCACTGCACCAGCCCTTCGGCTTGAATCAACAGATCGCCAACTTCGGCGTCTGACAGGCACGGATTTTTTCCGATCTCACGGCTGCCGTTCGCGGGAGTGAGGTTCTTGAAATTCTCAAAGCCGGTGAAGAACGCGGCTCTTGCGGCGCATTGCGCCTTGCCCTTGCAGAATCGGCAATGCTCACCGGGGCAGAAGGTTCCGGGGCCGTCGTAGGCTTCCTTTGCAAGGGGTTTGATACTCTCGCCCCATGCAAGGAGTTCATCCACACTGAGGGCGTCCTCGCTGGCCTCCTGTGAAAGGCGGGGCTGACAGATACCCATTGATACCCGCTTGATTTGGTCGCCGTAGATAGGCCCGTAGAGCCTCAGAGCACCCAACGCGTACAGCCGCATTTGCGGGTTGTTTTCAGCTGATACGGGTACGCCCTTGCCGTGTTTGTAGTCGGTGATATGCAGCGTGTCGCCGCCGATCATAATGCAGTCGCAGGTCCCAAAGCCGTCCGGGATATAGGCAGTGAGATCAACCTTGACCTCCATTGCCACATGGGGCGACGTAGCGTACTGCATGGCCTTTTCTGTGAGATAATCCACATACGCTTCGGCGGTCCGTAGCATCTCGTCAGAGTACAGCGGGCGAGCTTGCAGCTTCTTCAGCTCAGAGTTGAACTTGCGGGTGGACAGAACGGTGAATTTCTTGCGGGCGTACAGCTCGCAGATGGCGTGTGCCAGAGTGCCTTCCTCCGCATAGGAGCTTGTCCCGTCCGGGAAGTTCTCCTCAAAATGCGGGGCCGCCGTGCAAGCCAGCCAGCGGTGGGCGCTGGATGCGCTCAGAAGGGCGTGTTGTCTGGGGGTAGGCATTTTCCCACCTCCCATTAAAGCTGCGCTCCGAGGGCTTTCAGCTCAGCAGCAAAGGCGGCGTATGCCTCCTTCGGAAGCTGGGTCACGGCCTGTACGCCGTACTTGCCCAGCAGAGCAAGCAGCTGCGGCATCTTGCCCGCGTCGATCAACGTAGCGCCCGCACGGCTCAGCCCCTCAAGCGTGTAGCTGTTTTCCAGAGCGACGGGCGCAGTCGGAGCAGCAACCGTCTGAGCAGGCGCAGGCGCAGGGGTGGGTGCGGCAGTGGGTGTAATTGGCGCACTCTGCGCAGGTGCCTGTACCGTAGTAGGGTTTGCAACAGGAGTAGCCGAAGCAGTCGGAGCGGCAGGGAAATCAACGTTGACAACGCCTGCGTTGTCGATGTGGTGGTTGTTCCCTCCGTGCTGATGGCAGACGAATTCGGGCTGCTTGCCGATGGCACCGGCCAGCGCGTTCAGCGCTTCCGGCAATCCGGGGATTTCGATGGTCATTTTGATCTCAAACATGATTTGCCTCCTAAATGTTCTTCAGATCGTCGATGATTTGTTGCCAGCTTTCAGAAACGTTCAAGACGTGCCTTGAGTATTGACTTGAGTAGTAGCCTTGCTGCCAGAGCTTCGCAGCGCCGCCCTCGCCGCAGTTATAAGCCATGAGGGCTTTGTGCTGGTCGCCGTACTTGTCCAGCAGCTCACCGATCAGGAGGACACCGGCAACAATGTTGCCCTCATAGTCGGTGGGTTCGATCCCAAGTCCGCGCAGGCGATCATAGTTAATCGGATGGACTTGCATCAGGCCCCAGCAGGTGCCGTTGTCTGCATCGAGGTTGAAGCTGCTTTCGCATTCCGCGATTGCCAGCGCCAGTGCATAGGGAACGCCGTAGTCCTCACACGCCTGCTGCATTACCTCTTGAAGCTCGTAGCTCAGCGGAATGTCGTCACTGTGTAGGAATCTCTGCCCTTCTGTCTCCTGCGGTACGGCTTCCGGCTCTGTGACCGGCTCGTCCGGTGTGGAGGCGGTAGGGGCTTCGGTTTCCGGCACGGACGTTTCAGCCGTGGGAGCGGGTGCGGTTTCCTCCGGTGCGGGCGCTGCGCCTGACGCGCAGTTGACGGCAAGGATCGTGATTACGACCGCCTCCAACACTGCCAGCACAAAGAGGCCAAGAGCGATACGGCGCAGCCTATTGAACTGCTGGTGCTGCCGTCTGCGTGTCGTCGTCATAGAACTTGCCTTCCTCTCTGCATTTCTGTAGCCACGCTTCGTAGCGGCGCAAATTCTCCGGATCGGAGTAAAACCGCTCAATGCCCGCAAGCAGCGTCCGGCAGAGAATATCCATTTGTACGCGCGGAATCTGCGTGCAGTCGATTTTGACGTTGGCCATGATGCTTTCCTCGTTTCTTACTGATTAACTGTGGGTTCGCTTGCCTGCCGCTGCTCAAGGCGTTCAAGCGCATCAATGATGCGCTGCTGGGTCGTGGCGTTGCCCTTCTTGTTGTGGAGAACAGCGGACAGGTACGAGTTCGTCAGCCCTGCTTCATCGGCAAGCTGCTTGCCCGTAATTGCCGCCATGTGCATACGCCCAACCACTTCAGCGGTCCAGTCGAGAGTCAAAAAATTCACCTCCTGAGTAAAAACTTTTGCATTGGCAGTTGAAACTTTTCGACTTTTGTGCTATCATAGATGTGCTACCATTCTTGACAGCCGCGCGGCTCGATTTTATTTCGGACTGCGTTTGGCCTTGTTAAGGCCCGTTCGGTCTAATATTTTCAACTGACAGCTACATTATAGTACGAAAAATTGAGCTTGTCAATATGCTTAGGTGAAAATTTTGGCCTGCGGTTAAATTTTTCGGACTAAGGTGATCTAATGAGTTTCTTTGAGCGATATGCAGCCACTTGCACCGAACACGGAATTGAACCGTGCTCTCAAAAAGCCGCCGATCTTTTCGGCATTTCACGCTCCACAATTTCTTCGTGGAATACGAAAAACACATTCCCCAAAGGCGAAACCGTTGCAGCCATTGCAGACGCTTTGGGCGTGTCCGCCGACTACTTGCTGGGGCGTACAGATAATCCGATTGACCATGTGAACAGTGCTCCCGTTGTGGAAGATGCGCCGCGTGACTATATTGGGGCCGTCCCTGACTTCGTAACTAAATTCAGAATGCTTGATGACGTCGATAAAGCAAAAGCGGAAGCATACCTCGACGGGCTGCTTTCCGCTGATAAGTACCGGACTGAAATTCAAGCAAAGAATGCCTGATACGGCGCAAGGGGAAAATCCTCTATGTCGATTTTCAAAAAAGATTCAAGCTGTTTTGAGCCAATACATCCTGCGGAATACTATCAGAATTCCGATGACTGCATTGTGCGCAATGGGGCATACGACTTTACCCGCCTGTCTGCTGGCGAAAACCAGACAATCGTAGAAGTTTTGCGTGTAGCTGGTAGCGGCAAATACACCCCCGAACAACGCGCATTGGGTCTTGCAAGCGAATCCTCCGTAGTCAAATACAAGGCGAGAGCCATATTGAACGAAATTGTCGTACAGAAGTACAGCGAATCAAAAAGCCCTTTGGATGCACTCGCCGTTGGATTCGCATACCAAACTAAAGGAGCTATCGGGCGCCAGCAGGCCATTGTATACTTTGAGAAATATTTAGGCACGGCATCATCTCAAATAGTTGCCGAGGCGCAGCGTGTTATGTTTGACGCCAACGACCCATTTTTTAGCTATAAATTGGCCGAGCTTTATGAACAAGAAGGACTGTGGGATTCAGCCCTGAGATATGCGCTCAAAGCCCAAAGTACGGACAAAAATTGCGCTCCGGCTTTCCCACTTTTGGTCGGTAAAATCTATCGGCGCATAAGCCCGGCTGAATCGCAAGCGTATCTTCAAAAGTACATGAGAGACGAGCACTACAAACCGTATATGCCGCTGTTTCAGAAAGAACTTGATATATCCTCCGAATGGTTGGAAAACTCATACACATACACGCCAAGACCATATAAGCCCTCAAAGCGCGCCCTCCAAATGGAGGCGGACATCAAAGAAACTGCTCACAAGTACATAACAAACGAAAAAGCCCTTCTGCTGGGCGCAGAAGGGCGTAACGGGTAACAGATATGTCAGTAGATATTAAATGGCAGGTGCCAAAGGCACAGCCGGAGGCAAACGAACTGGCCGTCGTATATGCTCGGTACTCAAGTCACAGTCAGGGAGAACAGTCCATCGAAGGGCAGCTCTCCAACGCGAGAGACTACGCCGCCGCACACGGCTACACCATCGTGCATGAATACGTTGACAGAGCAAAGAGCGGTCGGACGGATAACCGCGCCGAGTTCCAGCAGATGCTGAAGGACACGGCCAAAAGGCAATTCAGTGTTATCATTCTCTGGAAGGTTGACCGCTTCGGACGTAACCGCGAGGAGATCGCCATAAACAAGATGAAGTGCCGCAAGAACGGCGTGCGCGTCGAGTATGTGGCGGAAACCATCCCTGACAGCCCGGAGGGCGTGATCCTCGAAAGCGTGCTGGAAGGCTTCGCGGAGTATTACAGCCTACAGCTGTCGCAGAACATCCGTCGTGGCCGTGCTGAGAGCGCCGAGAAGTGCCAGTCGTTGGGCGGAAACCGCCCGCTGGGGTACAAGACCGGACCGGACAAAAAGTTCGTCATAGACGAAAATACCGCGCCCACAGTGAAAATAATCTTCACCATGTACGCGGACGGCAAGACGGTTACAGAAATCGTTGACAAGCTGAACGAAATGGGCCTGCGGACGTTGCGCGGCGGACCCTTCACCAAGAACAGCTTGCATTCGATCCTGAAGAACAAGAAGTACATTGGCATTTACGAATACCAAGGCCACGAGATCAAGGACGGCGTGCCCCGGATTATCGAGGACGACGTGTTTAACAAAGTGCAGGAAATGCTGAAGATCAACAAGCGAGCACCGGCGAAAACATGGTCGCGCGCCGACTACATCCTCACGGACAAGCTGTTTTGCGGCAAGTGCGGCGCTCTGATGTTCGGCGAGAGCGGCACCAGTAAAACCGGCGCAAAGCATAATTACTACATCTGCTCCAACAAGAAGCGCTTCCGCTCCTGCGACAAAAAGGCCGTGCGACAGGCAGACATTGAGGACACCGTGCTCAACGCCACCCATGAACTGCTGCAAGACGACGAACTGCTGGACTACATCGTTGACCGCACATGGGAGTATTACCTTGCACAGGACAACAGTCAAGAGGAGCTGCGTAACCTTCAGCGGCAGCTTGCACAGACTGATACCGCCATATCAAACCTCATTCGGGCCATTGAGGCCGGAATACTGACCGAGGAAACCAAGAAGCGCATGGACGAGCTGACGCAGCAGAAAGCCGATTTGAAGGCGTCCATTGCCGACAGGGAGATAGCCCGTGGCTTCCACCTGAAAAAATCTCATATCGCGTATTATCTCCGCAGCCTGCGTGATGCTGACTGGTCGGACAAGGAGACACAAAAGCGCCTGATCCAGACCTTCGTGAATGCGGTATTTGTTTATGACGACCACATAACGCTGACTTACAACTTCAGCGGGGATAAAAACACCATCACACTGCGTGATATGCAGCGTTTTGAAGACGGGGAGGAGTTCGGATGCCGTGCGTCTCGCTCCACCAAAACAATATAATCCGAACCTTGTACCAATTGGTCATGGGTTCGGATTTATTGTTTTAATGGAAGAAATTGAAGACTGGTAATGGAAAAGCCGGGAGGACTGCCGATTATTGCAATCCTCCCGGTTCCTTTATGTAGATGCACTGTCTGAAATCTCCTTCTTTGCTTTCCATTCGGCAAATGCCTTTTTGCCACCTTCGCTTTCGTAGTACTTCTGAATTACCGGAAGCAAACTCCGTGCCAGCGATTCAAAGACGTATTCCGGAATTTCGGTTGCATCTACGCTGTTTGGAATATTGGCTTTTTCTGCGTTCACTTGTTTCCTCCTTTATCGCTTCTGTAGGCGCATAGACACGCTTTTCTGAGGTGTTGTGGGAAAAGATATTCCCCTGTGTTTTCTCAGCGCTTGTGGGGCAGAAAACACCTTGTTTTCGACTTTTATTTGTGCGATATTGCGCCATCCTCTCTTGGCTGAATCAACTTTGCGTCCGCTGGGTAATTCAGCGTAATAAGCGCGGGCTTTCCCAAGCCCTGCTTGCGCCGAACGATCAAGCCGCTGTACTCCAACTCCCGGAAGATCCGTGTGGCGCTCTGGCGGCTGCGGTGGAGTTTGGTTTGTGCCTGCTCTAAGGTGAAGTACAGCCGAATCGTGCCGTCCGGCTCGACGTAGCCGTTCTGCCGGGAGATGCTGGCTCTATCCAGCAGCAGCGCATAGAGCACCTTCGCGTCGTTGCTGATGTCCCGCAGGGCTTCGTCTTGGAGAAGGAACCTCGGGAGCGGCACATAGGACGTTGCTGGGCTCTGCATCGTGAGCTTGCAAAAAGTTTTCATCTGACCTCCTATCCCATCCATCAATCCATCCGTTTTTGTGTTGATTGATTGATGGATGATTTTTTTGTATCTTGATTTATTTCTTATTAGTTAGAGGATGAATTTCAGCCCCGATGAACGGCACAAAAACTGTCGTCCTGAAATCCGGTTGCGGAACACTCCGGAGCGTCAGCTTGTCCACCGTCTGAAAAACCGGTGACGGAAAACCCACACATGGAAAAGCCCGTTGCGGTCAAAGTTCGTCTCTCTGCCGCATTTTCAGCAGCTCCCAGATTTCAGTCTGCCGCGCTTTCAGCTCGACAACGTCATCTTCATAAACGTGCCCGGTGCTGTTGATACGGCGGCAAATCTGATTGATGTTCGAGGCGACGCGGCTGACGGCAGCGGCCAGCTTCTTCTGCTCGGTGTAGTCCACCTTGATGATGTACCCGTCAATCAGCATTTTCCGGGCGTATGCGCCGAAGTTGTGCGTCCCCAGCTGGCGCATTTTGTGCTGGATGAGATTCAGCTCCTGTTTGTTCAGGCAGATTTCCTTGCGGATGGGTCGCGTGCGGTCTGGCATGATAAAGCACTCCTTTCACAATACAACGGACATTAAACTTTTCTTGCTCCTGATTCCCCCTCTACTTAGCTAAGAGAATCAGAGACCGGTTTTGTCCCAGATTTCTCAAAAAAGTTTCGGAGACGGAGAGACAATCCCTGCGTTCTGCTTCAAATTGCCCTTTCTACTTTCCAACGGACAAAATGATGCGGAGAGTCACGGTTTTGTCACAACGAAGGCAAAAAAAGAAGCGCCTGCCACTACGACAAGCGCTTTGGTTTTGCATCAATTATTCGAGCAAATCCTCTATATCCCTTTGGTTGTATTCAATTTTCTGCATCAGCCGACAGACGCCGTCCGCCTCATCCCGCTGCTGCAAGAGCTGGGCGAACGCCCGATAGAGTGCGGCCTGCCGCCGCTCGATCACGCCGCGATTCTGCTGCATGGCATCCGCTGCTTTGCGGATGGACAGCCCCTCGGAAAAGCGTTTCCGGAAGAGATCGGCGTAGTCGTTGAGCACCGTTTTGAGCGACTGCTGGGCAAATGCGAGATCCTCGCACATGGCCTGATATGTCTCGCGGTTGGATATGCCGATGTACTGCTTCCGTTCCCGGATGAAGCTGGCATCCTTGCAGATCACAACAGCTTCGCCGGTATCGATATCTTTTACCACGCGGACAACGTAGATCCTATCGTTTATAGTAACCGGCAAAAACGCGTTTGACTGCCATGCATAGGCCCCTCCTTTCCGGGTGATTTGCTATCAGTATATCATAGAGTGCGGTCGATAAACAGGACAATTTGAAAAACGCGGATCAGAGAGTATTGAAGAATAGCAAGCACATCCGGTGTCCGTACACACCGGAAAAATGCACGCGCTGCCCCCCTCCGTCCAAGCGTGAATTTTATCATTTGGGATACTCCCAAACCCTGTGTTTTTGATAAACCTCGGTTGTAATCAGAGAAATGAGATGATAACAAGAGCAGCACAGACAGCTGGGCTACCGAAATGGCAACGGACGCGATTATTTCCAAAATATTTTTGAAAAATCATGCGGATAAATGATTTCGTATTGTAATTTGTCGGAACTTGTGTCATAATTATTTACAACGCAGCTAAGCGCTGTTGCGCTTGGCTGCAAGCATGATGAATCAGTGCTCTGCCAAACGGCGGGGCACATTTTGTTTATCAGGAGGAGATTCCTTATGGCAGTCAGTTATAAAAAGCTCTGGAAAATGCTGATCGACAAAGATATGAAGAAAAAAGATCTCTGCGCGAAAGCCGGTATCAGTACGGCCTCCGTCACCAAGATGGGCAAAGGCGGCCATGTCACTACAGAGGTGCTTGCTAAGATATGTGCAGCGATGGATTGTGGAGTGGATGATATTATGGAGATTGTGCTTGATGAAAGTGAGAAAAAATAGAGAAAAGATAATGTAAAATCCTTCTCAAATTGTAAGGCCAGAATGAAAAAATTTGAGGAATCCAGAAAACAACATAAGGAGGAATGCATATGGCTTCACTAACACATGTCTGTATGTGGTCGGATAATGGCTGGAAGCGAATTACAGCAGAACAAGCCGCCAGATTGCATCCGGGTGGAACTGTATCTGCTCATAGTGGTCTGTTTATGTGTGAACTCTGTGGCCAGTATGTTATTCTTACCGACGGTGATATTAGCTTGGATTTGACGCATAGTTTACTTTATGATGCCGCAAGGAGGAAACAGATATGTCCTTAATTCGTTGCCCGGAGTGTGGAAATTCAATTTCCGACAGAGCTGAAAAATGCCCTCACTGCGGGCTGCCAGCATCATACTTTTCCTCTTTGAGTAAGAATACTCCGCACATAAAAGAGGCGGGACTGGATTACAAAAATCTGCAAAACGTCCTGATTTCTTTCGAACGAGACCACGCCCAGTTGTTTTCAGCAGAACACTATATTTCGCACAGGGATGCACAGAGACTGCGGGATACATATGGAAAATACAACGAGAGCCTAACCAATAAGCTTATTTTCCAATATGTCTGCAATAATTCTGCGGCAATACGAGTTGATATCGATTTGCTGCGCCGCTTTTTGCGCCAGATGCAATCTTTGGATGGAGATATTACGGCGCATAACTCAACATATGTGGACCGAGCGCTGGAGCGGGATAAGGACTATTTTGACAATATCCTGAAACAGATCGACCCTAATATTCAGCTGGACGAAGAACAGCGCCGTGCAGTAATTACCGATGATGACTACTGCCTGTTGGTAGCTGGCGCAGGTGCGGGAAAAACCACGACGATGGCTGCAAAGGTCAAGTATCTGGTTGAGAAAAAGAATATAGATCCGGGAGAGATCATTGTGATCTCCTATACGAACAAGGCGATTGGAGAACTGCGTGATCGAATCAATAAGGGACTTGGTATTCCCGCAAAGATCTGCACCTTTCATGCTTTTGCGTATGATATTGTGAAACAGTTTTCGGAAGAACCGCCTGAGATCAATTTTTCTTCCCAGCAGATTATTTTTGATATGCTGGAAAAGTCGATTTTTCACAATAAGCAGCTCATGCGCAATCTGGTTTTGTTCTTGGGATATTACTTTGATCTGTCCGAGGATGTTTTCAAATTTACGGATTTGAATCAATACCATCTTTACAAAGCGGCGCAGGACTTTGAAACGCTAAAAAGCGGGCTGGGTGAATACATCAAAAAAGTCGAACAGCAGCGCACGAAAAAGACTCGGACCATAACGGGAGAATACCTGCGTTCCATGCAGGAAGTGCAAATTGCAAACTTTCTGTATCTGAACGGACTGGATTATGAGTATGAAAGAGTGTATCCCTTTGGATCACCTTCTCGTAACAAAAAATACACGCCCGATTTCTATATTTCGCAGGGGGAGCATAGCGTTTGGCTGGAGCACTATGCACTTAGTGAGAGCGGCTACAACAGCATGTTTACTCCGCAAGAGCGGCAGCGTTATCTCCGTGCCATTAGTGATAAGCGCCGTCTTCATAAGGCAAATAAAACTACATTACTGGAAACATGGTCCTTCTATACGGATCGGCGTCCTCTTCTGGACCATCTGAAAGAAGTGCTTGAAAATGAGGGCTTTATTCTAAAGCCTCGTAATTTGGAAGAAGTCTATAAGAAGATTGTAGAAACCGGGAAAGACAAGTACATTTATAAGCTGATCATCTTTATGATGAAGTTTATTGAACAATACAAAACAACCGGTTATGACGATGGCGGCTTCGCTGTTTTGCGAAAAAGAACAGACAATCCGAGAACGCTTCTGTTTCTGGATATTGCCGAGCAGGTCTATCATCACTATCAATCCGTGCTGAAACAGCGCAATCAGATAGACTTTGCAGACATGATAAATGATGCACACTTCTATTTGCAGGAGATTGAGCGGCAGAATGTCACGCTCCCTTACAAGTACATTATCATTGATGAGTTCCAAGACATTGCTCGACAGAGATTCATTCTAACGAAAAGGCTATCTCAAATTACGCAGGCGAAGGTTGTTGCGGTCGGTGATGACTGGCAGTCGATATATGCGTTTTCTGGCTCTGATATTACGCTATTTACTCGTTTCCTGGAGCTTATGGGGGCTGGAACGGAGTTGAAGATTACTCATACCTACCGTAATTCGCAGGAGCTTATCGATATTGCTGGAGGCTTTGTACAAAGAAATACTTCGCAAATCCGAAAGCAGTTGATTTCTCCGAAGCATCTTGAGAACCCGATTGTTCTTGAAGTTTTCGATGACAGTGTCAAGCCTATGGAGCGACTTGCAGATACCATCGAGCATATCATTGGTGAGATCCTATCTGAGTACGGCGAGCAGAGTTCGATTTTGTTGATTGGACGATACAATTATGACATGTATAAGCTGTACCGAACGAATCGGTTCAGCGAATTGCCGGGCGGTGCGATCAGGAGTGAAAAATACCCAAATGCAAAGATCACCTTTATGACAGCGCATAGTTCCAAGGGCCTTGGGTATGACAACGTAATTCTGATCAATATGTTCGAAGGAAAATTCGGGTTCCCGTGCCAGATCGAAGATGATCCTATTATTAAGCTCGTTACATATGAGGACAATAGTATGCCCTTTGCAGAAGAGCGGCGATTGTTTTATGTGGCGATGACACGGACAAAAAACAGGGTGTATATCGCGGCCCCTAAAACAAAACCATCCAGATTTCTTGTAGAGCTCATTAAAGATTTCAACATTCCGCATAATGATGAGATCAATATGCAAGTGGTGGACCTGTTTAACCTGCGTTGCCCCGTATGCGGTTTCCCGCTAAAGTATGAGTTTAATAAAAACTACGGCTTGAATCTCTGGATATGCACAAATGAGACAGAGCTTTGCGACTTCATGACCAATGACAGGACGCACATGCATGACATTTTGAAATGTCCTAAATGTACAGATGGTTATTTAATCGTCAAAAAGAATCCGAAGAATGGTGACATATTCTATGGCTGTACCAACTATTTTAACGAAGAAAGAAAGTGCACCTATATGGTGCCGTTAGAGAGCGGCAGCAAAAACGATCAATAAAGCAATAGTTTATCGTATGATGTTTAAATACCGCGAGCGCATGTGGGCAAGAAAAGTGAGCAAGGATAGACTTTCCTTGTAGTGTTTGTAGCAACATGTTATACCCCATTATACCCTTGATTTTGAGGGTATAATGGGGTATGCTCCATCAGGAGTTCGCCTTCCATCAGGAGATGATCGAATCCTTCGCCAGCGCGGTGGATTCTGCCACGCTGGAGGAAAAACGCCGCCTGCTGCGCGCCATCGTCAAAAAGGTGGTCTGGGACGGCAAAAATGCCTATGTGTACCTCTTTGCGGAGGATGGAGAGGCGGATTTGCCGCCCATTGACCAACCTATGTATCCATCAGGATGTGATAGTGGATGCTATACTATCACGGCGGAACAAACGGCGGTTGAGGCGGAAAAGCCATGAACCTTTTTGGGGCAAAATGGTCTATGTATTACTTCTGCGCTTTCAGGCGCTTCACGGCAGCGTCTACCAGTTCCAGCTTCTGCTCCGTGGAGCAGGGCAGCTTCCGGACATTTTTCAGCACCTGACCGGACTGGAACTTTGCCAGCTCCCGTGCAAGCTCCTGCTTTGCCTGCGGTGATTTGGGAAAAATCAGAAATACTTCCATCGCTGTCCCTCTTCCCGGAGAGTCTGATGGTTCACTTTATGCACGATTTCGGGCGTATATGTAGACGCTTCGCACATTGCGCATGTCAAATGTCCCAAATACTATGTGCAAACCGGGATACTTGATCCGGTCATCTATGCGGCGGAATAATGGCAGGAGAAATCGCTTTCTGAAAAAGATGCTGATATGAGCCGGAAAAGGGAGGGAGTGCAGATGCACTCCCTCTCTTTTTAATTTCGCCCTCCGAGGCACCAGACAAAGGCTCTCCATAGCGGGCGGACGGCGGCTGAGCTGATGCTGCGCTCTTTTCAGTGTCCAGAATGAAGCAATCTTGAGGATTTTCTTCCTGCACGCCTTCTTTTATCGGAACAGCAAAAGACTAACCTTCGCTACCTGACTGACGAAGCGGATCATCTCCTCCTTGCTGTACTTGTCGTAGCCCTCTACAATAACATGCATCAACCCGTTGGAAAGATGCGTATACATCATCTCCAACTCGGTTTCACTGGCCTTCGGCAATTCCCTGTGCCAATAAGCAAGGCTGCCCGGTTTTGCCAGAGCGATCATTTTCGCAATGACAGCCGAACTGGTATTCCCCAGAATGAGTGTCCGGCAGGCTTCCTGATTTTGATCGACCATGGCATAGAGGGCTTCGATCAGAGCCGCCACATCAAAGGAATTAACATATCGGAGGGATTTCTCAAACTCATCAATGAGCTCATTCTCAATGCTCTCCAGCAGTGCAAAGCAGTCACTGTAATGGGTATAGAAAGTAGCCCGGTTGATCTGGGATAGTTCGCAGAGCTCCTTTACTGTGATTTTATTGACCGGTTTCTCCTTCAGCAGCTTCAAAAAAGACTGCTTGAGTATCATCTGCGTATAGCGTTTCCTCGCATCCAGTTTCGCCATCCGGAAATCTCCCTCAAAAAGATCATCACGTTCCTCAACACACCGGCGGGCTGTGTTGATTTAATTTCAGCTGTACAGTAAGTGCTGATTGTTTCTGTTTTTCACTTCAAGTATACTATACTTGTGAAAGATAATCAACACTTGTGCAATTATTTTGAGAGGAGGCTTTTTGAATGTTTGATAAATACCTAATTACAGGCGCTACCGGCTTCCTCGGCAGAGCCGTTGCGGCGGAGCTGGTACGCCACGATGCTCAGGTGCGTGCGCTTGTGCTGCATAACGACCCCTATATCAGCCTGCTCCCAAAGGAAGTTCGTACCGTCGCCGGCGATGTGTGTGATAAAAGCTCTCTTGCGGACTTCTTTGCGGACGCCGACAGCCGTACCTGTGTAATCCACTGCGCAGGCATTATCTCCGTCGCGTCCAGACCCGGCCCGAAGCTCTATCAGGTCAATGTGGGCGGCACATGGAGGATCCTCCGGCAATGCATGGAGCACGATGTGGGAAGATTCATTTATGTCAGCTCCGTCCATGCCATACCGGAAAAACCGGAGGGCTGCGTTATCACGGAAAGCGCTGACTTCTCTCCGGGTCTTGTAGACGGCGATTACGCAAAGAGCAAGGCGGCCGCAACCGAACTGGTCTTCGACGCGGCGGAGCGTGGGCTGAATGCCGGCATTGTCTTTCCCTCCGGCATCATCGGGCCGGGCGACATACAGGGAGGGAGTTTTACTTCCATGGCAAGGTCTTTCCTGGCCGGAAGGCTGCCCTTTGCCGTTCGCGGCGGGTATGACTTCGTGGATGTACGGGACGTTGCAAAAGGCATTCTGGCCTGTTCCGAAAGCGGAGAGCCCGGCAAGGGCTACATCCTGTCCGGCCACTACATTACGATCCGTAAGATGCTTCAGCTTGTCGGAAAGGCGGCAAAGCTGAAATATCGCCCCGTCTGCCTTCCATTGGGCCTTGCAAGGTTGGCAGCTCCATACTGCGAACGCCGGAGTCTGAAGGATCGAAAGCCGCTGTATTTCACCCCCTATTCCGTTGCCGTCCTCGCCTCAAACGGGCAATTCAGCCATGCCGCCGCATCGGAACGCTTCGCGTATCAGCCGCGCCCCATGGGGGAGACTTTGCGGGACATGGCAGTCTGGCTTATGGCGCGGAAGGAAAAGGGTGAGCTATGAGTTCGCCTCTGCGTCATGATGCCCCGCCTCCTGCGTAAGGAGCGAGCCTCCCGCTGCCATAAAGGATATCTTGACGGGCCTGCTGCGGGAGGACGCTCTCAGGAGCGTCCTCCGCTTCCTTTCCCGTCCGGCAGGAAAGAGTTGCGGCGGACGGCGTTTTATGCTATATATTAAAGTATGTCTGCGGATACAGCCTGAAGAAAGCGAGGGCCTTGCCTCTTGAAAGGAACCACCAAGCATCTGCTGCCGACGGTCTTCGTGTTTACGGCAATCGCCATAGCCTATGCCTGCCGGATGCTGGCGAAATTCGACATCGGCGGCCCCGCCGTGAACCATATCCGGACAGCGCTCTATCTGCTGCTTTTTACCCTGTGGGGCTTTTCTCTCGACCGGCGCATTATCCAGCGGCAGGCGCTGCACTGCCTGCGGCTGACGGCGGCGCTGATGCTGCTGTGGCTCATACTGCGGACGCTGAAATACAGCGTTGTCACCGGTCTGGCGGCGGGGCGGTACATATGGTATCTCTACTATCTGCCGATGCTGTTCCTCCCACTGCTGTGGGTGTATATCGCCCTGTCCATGGGAAAGTCAGAGGACTACCGCCTGAGCCGAGGAACCGGTATGCTGTCGATCATCCCTGCGGCACTGTTTCTGCTGGTGATCACCAACGACCTGCATCAGCAGGTATTTGCCTTCAAAAGCGGCGTCCCCGGCTTGCCGGTTTCCGGCACATATTCCTACCGCCCGCTGTATTTTATCTGCCTTGGCTGGATGGTGGCCTGTATGGCTTTTTCTCTTGTCTGCCTGTTCCGAAAGAGCCGTATCCCAAGTGGTGAGGGAAAGCGGATAACGCCGTTTGTGCTGGGCTGTGCGATGCTCCTGTACAGTATTCTCTATCTGTCGGGTATTCCGGCTGTTCGGTGGTGGTTCGGCGATATGAACGTGATGTTCTGCCTGCTGTATGCCGCCATCTATGAAAGCTGTATCCGCTGCCGTATGATACCGTCCAACACGGGATATGTGGAACTGTTTGAGGCCTCAACGCTGGCGGCCTGTATTGCGGATCGCAGCGGCCGGATCGTCCTGCGCTCCCGTGCCGCAGGTGAGGATATAACCTGCCCGCAGGAGGGGCAGCGGATCGTTCGGCCCGATGGCATGCGTATTTCCTCGGCGCCCATCAGCGGCGGCTACGCCGTTTGGCAGGACAATGTGCGCCAGCTGGCGGAGCTGCGTACCCGGCTGAATGCGAACAAGGAGGAAATGGAGCGCAACAAGAAGAAGCTGAAGGACGCCTATCTTGTTCAGAAAAGTCTGCATGAGCTGACTGAAAAGAACCGCATATACAATGAACTGGAGGCAAAGCACAGCAGGCAGACAGCCCAGATGCGGCAGATGCTTGCCCAATGCGAGAAATCCGGTCCCGCCAAGAGGCGAAGCCTGCTGAAGAAGGTGCTGCTGCTGGGCACCTACATCAAGCGCAGCGCCAATTTGTACTTCCTCTGCAGCGAGTACCAGTGGCTGCCGCAACAGGAGCTGCGGCTGACGGTCGACGAAGCCGTGCGAGCCTTGACCGCCTGCGGCACGGAGTGCGGCGTGATCTATCGCACAACGGAACCGATGCGCGCCTCTGAGGTCGTGCGTCTGTTCGATCTGCTGGAAATCGTCGCGGAGACCACGGTAGACGATCTGCGCTCACTGTTTATCTCCGTTTCCGACAGCGCGATGGATCTGTCGGTGGAGTGCGCCGCCGATCTGTCGGCGATCGCCTCCCCGGAGGTGACGGTGCGGCAGGAGGACGGCCTGTGGCTGATCCGCACAGGGATAAGGGGGCGGGAGGATGCATAAGCTGAGACGCTTCGGGTTTAACGCCATCAAGGAGAGCTTTGACCGGCTGCCCACTGCCGTATGCTTTTTTGACCGCTCGGGCGGCATCGTGCTGTGCAACCGGCAGATGTATCGGCTGAGCCAGTATCTGCTCAACAGCGATATGCAGTATCTGGAGGAGCTTCAAAAGGCGCTGGCCTCTCCGCCAAAGGGCATAATGCCCATTGCCAGCGCGGAGAATACCTACCGCTTTCCGGACGGGCTGGTATGGAAATTTGAGAAGGCGGCCGTGACCGACCGATATGGGGAGACGTATATACAGCTGACCGCCGCAGATGTTACGGCGCTGCACCGGGCGCTGGAGCAGCTGGCCGAGGATAACCGAAGGCTTGAACAGGACGCGGAAAAGCTGCGGCGTCTCTCGGAAAACGTGGCGGCGGTGGCGCGGGAGAGGGAACAGCTTGCCGCCAAATCCGCCATGCACGATAGCCTTGCCGCCTGTATTACCGTCACGAAGCAATATCTGGCCGGAGACCTTGGCGGCATCAACGCAGACGTTGTGCTGCGGGAATGGGAAAAAAGCATTGTCTTTCGTGACGCAGAACGCTTGCCGGCAAGGGAGGCGCTGTATGAAAGCGCGGATAGCAGCGGCGTGGCCATCAGAATAAGAGGTGCAGAGCCGGCGGGAGGCGCGGCGGATCTGATGTATGCCGCCATGCAGGTCTGCCTGAGCAACGCCATACAGTACGCGCAGGCAACCGAACTGATCGCCAACATCTGGGAGGACGGCGACAGATATACCGTCCTGATCCGAAATAACGGAAAGCCGCCGGAAAAGACCATCACAGAGGGCGGCGGTCTGTCCAATCTGCGCCGCAGGATCGAAAGGATCGGCGGGACCATGACGGTGCAGAGTCTGCCGGAGTTCGCGCTGGTGATAGGAATACCAAATCGGGAGAATTTGGAGGAGGGGAACGAATGGCTGTCAGAGACATATTGATCGTTGAGGATCAGGCGCTTGCCAGAATGTATCTATGCTCCTGCGTGGAAAAATGCGCAGACTGCCGGGTGGCGGGCACGCTGAATCGTGCTGATGCGGCGCTCCGGCGGTGCGGCGACAGTCACATCGACCTGATTTTAATGGATATCTGCACCGAAAACGACTCGGACGGCTTAACCGCCGCTGAGGAGATCAAGAAGATCTATCCCCGGATCAAAATTGTGATGGTGACCTCCATGCTGGAGGGGCGGTTTCTGGCGCGGGCAAGAAAAATCGGCGCCGACAGCTTCTGGTATAAGGATTCCCCTTCCGGCGATCTTGTTGGCGTGATCGAGGGGACGCTTTCCGGAAAGAGCTATTGGCCGGACAGCACGCCGGCAGTGCAGCTGGGGAACACCCTTTCCTGCGGCCTGTCCGATCAGGAACTGGAGACGCTGCGCCTGCTCTGTGAGGGGCAGACCAACGCCGAGATCGCCGCGGGGATGAGCGTGGCGGAATCCACAGTGCGCACCTATATCAACCGGATGCTGGAGAAAACCGGATACCCCAACCGCAACCGGCTGATGGTTGCCGCTGTCAGCAAGCGGCTGGTGGTGCCGGGGAGCCTGTTCGGCACGGCGGAAGAAAACTGAACAGGAATACGTGCATTCACAGCATCATCCGCAATCAGCGGCCCTGTCTGTCCTCACTTTTGTGGACAGACAGGGCCGCTTTTCCGTGCTACAATAGCGGCATAGAATGGGACGCGGTAAACCCGTCGGATATACAGGAAAGGGAAGAGGGATGGCACAATGCGTAAAATTGTGATCGATATGCAGAATTATCTGTTTGCCGACGTTGTGGCGGCCGCTTTCAAAAGCTCTGACTACGATATCGAGGTGATCCGTGCAGAGTCCCCAAGGGACACCGTGGAGCTGTGCCAGATATACGAGCCCTTTGTGCTTGTGATGGAGGTGACAGGGTATGCCCCGTGGAGGCTCGGCGAAAGACTGAGATTGCGCGGCGAGGTAAAGACGCTGTGTCCCAACTGCAAGATCGCGCTGATGGTGGATGCCAACACCGAACGACAGACGGCAAAGGACATCCGGGACGCCAAGAAGGACGGGCTGATCGATCAGTTTTTCTACGGCTCCATGCCTGCCGAGGACCTGATGGATCAGATCTATGCTATGTGAAGGAAAGAGCCCGCAACGGGATATTTCATAAGCAGCTACAGGAGCCTGCCAAATCGGGCAACGACGGAAAGGAGAAAATGTTATGGCGAACAAGTGTGGAATTTGCGGCGCGGACATCAACCTGATGCAGACCCAGAAGCTGGCGGACGGCAATTGCATTTGCCGAAAGAATTGTAGAAGCAGGGGCTTCAAGGTGTACGACTATGTGCATGGCAACCTGCCCGGCGTGAAGGCGCATCTGGATCAGGTGGCGCGGGGGACGAAGCTGTGGGATTACTACTTTGTGCCCCGTCTGAAGACAAAGGATAAGAACCAGAAGCTGACGCGCTTCGGCGCGCACCTGTATGTGGCGGAGGACATCGGGCTGGTGGCCTTTACACAGGTGGACTACAGGATCCTGATCTTCGGCAAGACCACGCGGGCCTGCGTGTACCGCATCGCCGATCTGCGGAACTATAAGTATGAAGAGCAGATGGTGAAAAACGGTGACAAAACCGAGAAAAAGTCCACGGTGCGGATGGTCTTTATCAACACCGCGGGCATGAACGCCTTTAACCTCGAGGTGAACAACTTCAAGGAGTATGAAAAGCTCAGCAAGTATTTCGATACGCTCTTCGGCGTGCAGAAAACGCTGGGCAACGCCGCCAACACATGGAAGCAGCAGATGACCGCCATCAAGGACATGGCCTCGGGTCTCAGCGCCGCCATGCGGGGCGAGGAGGACGCCGGAGAGAAGGCGGCCGCCGCCATCAACTCGCTGGATGCGGCGGTCTACGGCGACCGCACCGAGTGGATCCGCTGGGCAGACGCGGCCCTCGCCGCGTTTACCGGATAAATACTTTTTAGGGAGGAAGGAATCATGAAAAAGCAGTGGCTCAGCATTGTACTGGTGCTCTGTATGGTGCTGTGTCTGGCGCCCACAACGGCGCGAGCAGCAGAGGGTAAAACGGGTACGCTGAAGATTACCGTGGATCTAAGCGGGCTGTATGATGGGGTCGATGCAGGAGGCAAGACATTTAGCTTTGAGATTCTCCGCAAATACGCTAATTATGGCCACTACAAAAATGTAGACATTACCATTAAGTCGGGCGAAACAGCGGGCACAGTGGATGTGCCAGTTGAGGCGGGAAAGTATATCGTAAAGCAAATCAGTCATGCTACGATAGACGGATATGATTGGGAGAATGCGTCCCATCAACCCGGCACCATAGCTGAAAGCAAGGAGCAGGAAGTGTTTGCAGGCACGACGAAGTCGGTTACCGTACATAACTTTTACAAAATAGCGGTAACAAAGGAGATCACGGAGCTGCCGATCAAGATCGACGGATATGCGCTGAATGCAAAGGCAGGCGACATCGAGGCTTCAACAGACCAGATGCGCGTTGATATCCATAAGGTTACCATTAAGCAGCGCAATGCAAGCGGCGGCTGGGATGATCTGGCATCTGACGCCACGATTCAGGCAAATACTCAGTATGCGGTAGAAATCTTTGTTAACGCAAAACCGGGGTATACCTACACCGGGCTTACAAGGGATAAGGTGACCGTAAACGGGAAAGAGGTAAGCGTCTTTGAGAATCCATCGACTGGCGATATGCGGGTGCTCCACGAGCTTGAGGTGCTGAAGGTCGTCAAGAAGGTGGAGAGCATCGAGATCACAACACCGCCGGATAAGACCGAGTATATGGCCGGTGAGGATTTTGACCCGACGGGCATGGTGGTCACTGCGGTTTACGAAGATGGCACCAGCGAACCCATTACCAACTACATCATATTCCGCGGGGATAAGCTCGTTCAGGGGCAGGCGGATGTGACGATCCAGTATGACGATGGCAGCGCCAATAGCGGTATCAATGTCAAGCAGACCATCACCGTGAAGCCGTATGTGGGAGACCATCGGCATACCTACGATGGCGGCTCGTGGTATGCGGACGCGAAGAGCCACTGGCACCAGTGCACCGACAAGGATTGTCCGGATCTGTATGCCAGCACAAAGGATCTGGCGTCCCATACCTTCGTGTGGAAGGTAGACAAAGCGGCGACCGAGACGCAGACCGGCCTGAAGCATGAGGAGTGTACCGTCTGCGGCCATAAGCGCAGCGAGGATACGGTGATCCCCGTGCTGTCCGGCAGCGGCACGACCGAGCCCGGCAACAAGCCCGGCAGCGGCACGACTGAGCCGGGCAACAAGCCCGGCAGCGGCACGACCGAGCCTGGTACGACGATTCCCGGCACGACCGGCGGCACGACGGTCTATCCCGAGAACAGACCGGACAGCGGCACGGCATCTCCCAAGACCGGCGATGCGGGCATTGTCCTGTATGCGGGGCTGTCCCTGCTGACGCTGGGCGGCAGCGGTTGGATCGTCGGCAAAAAGCGCAGAGACGAGAAGAAATAACCACAAGGGCTCGGGGCGGCGGGACACCATGTCCCTGCCGCCCTGCCGAAGCAGGTGAGACACGATCATGAGAAAAAGGAGTATCATTCTATGTCTGTTGGCAATGCTGCTGCTGCCGGTCACGGGCTGCGGGCAGAAAAAGGACGCGGAGCCGCTGACCGTGACGCTGTGGCACGTCTATGGCGGCGAGGTGGATTCCCCGCTGAACGGCCTGATCGAGCGGTTCAACAGCACCGTGGGCGCAAAGCAGAACATCCGCGTGAAGGTGGAGCTGGTCAGCAACAGCGGCAGTATTCATAAAAGCGTGCTGGCCGCCGCCAACAGCGACCCGGGCGCACCGTCGCTGCCGGATATGTTCGTATCCTATCCCAAGACGGTGCTGGCTCTGCCGGATCAGAGCATATTGGTGGACTATCGGGATTATTTCAGCGAGGAGGAGCTGGCGGCGTTTATCCCTGCCTTTCGTGAGGAGGGGATGATCGGCGGGCGGCAGGCGATTTTGCCCCTTGCCAAATCCACGGAGGTGCTGTTTGTCAACCGGACGCTGTTTGACCGGTGGGCAGCCCAGTCCGGCGCCAGCTATGACGATTTGACTACATGGGAGGGCGTTTACGCGCTGGCAGAGCAGTACGCTGCGGATACCGGCAAATGCTTCTTTGTCCACGACTACCACTTCGATTATTTTCAGGTGGGCGTGGAGTCTCTGGGCGAGGACTTTTTTCAGAATGACGGTGTCAGGTTTGGCCCCAAATTCGAACGGGCCTGGGAGCCGTATGCCCGGGCAGGTCTGACGGGCGGTTTGTGGCTGTACGACGGGTACGCCACGGAACCGCTTCGCACCGGAGATGTGGTGGTATCTGTGGCATCTTCCGCCAGCGTGCTTTACTATTCCGACACGGTGACGTATCCGGACAACACCTCGGAAAAGGTGACGATCACCTCCATGCCCTGCCCGGTGTTTGAAGGGGGCGACAAGCTGGTGATGCAGCGCGGCGTGGGAATGTGTACCGTGAAGTCTACCCCGGAACGGGAGCAGGCGTGCATCACGTTCCTTAAATGGCTGACTGAGCCGGCGTGCAACGTGGAATTCGTCACCAGCCTGGGCTACATGCCGGTGACGCAGGAGGCATTTGAGAAATATCTGCCCGATGCCGTGGAAAAATTGAGCAACCCACTGTATGTGTCGCTGTATGAGACATATCTGCAAACGCAGGAGGCGTATACCTTCTGCTACCCGCCGCAGATGGAGAATTATCTGGATCTGGAGACGCGGTTTGAGAATCTGGTACGGCTGAAGCTGACGGCAGGGCGGACACAGTATCTGGAGGGCGGCAATATGCTGGACACCCTGATCTGGGAGACTTTAGAGAGTTTTAAGCTGGATTACGGCACGTGAAAGAGGAAGGCACATGCGATCGATTCGGAATGCGATTCAAAATTCGTATGCAGCCAGCCGCAGTATGGCTGTGCGGCTGGTGCTGTATTGGTTCATAATGGCGCTGCTGCTGGTGGCGGCCATCCTGTCTATCCTGATGGCCACGGGCGTGCTGTCCCATCCTGCCCGGCAGTTGGCCGGCGCTCTCGACATTCAGCAGAGAAATACATACGCGGCGCTGGATGCGCAGATGGATGATCTGACAGCGCACGGCGTGGCGCTGTCGGAAAAGCTGGGACGGGAGCTGGACGCCTTTCTTGCAGCCAAGGGCATTCCCTTTGACGCGCTCAACGACGATCCGGGCACTATTGCGGAGCTGGAAAAGCGCCTGTATGCGCCGCTGAGCAGTACGCTGAGCGCCACTTCATGCAGCGGGATCTTCTTCTGCCTGAACGTCACCGCCAACACGTCGCTGCCCGATGCGGGCGCTCTCAGAGCGGGGCTGTATCTGCGCTATAGCGGGCTCCAGCCCACGGTGGCCTCGGAGCAGGATGTGATTTGCTTCCGCGGCGCGGCGGAAGCATCGCGGGGACTGCAGCTTCAGATGCACAACCGCTGGAATCCGGAGCTGAACACCGCGCTGATCCCCGGCAGCGAGCGACTCCTCAGCAGTCAGGCCTCTCGCCCGGTGGAGGGCAGTCTGTGGGCAAAGCGTACAGAACTGCTGGATACATGGGAATATGTGACGCTTCTGTGCGTGCCGATCCTGGATGGCAGCGGCACCGTGCGGGGATTTTGCGGCATGGAGATCAGCGACCTCTATTTCAGCCTTTCCCACGATACCGTGTCCAGCACCTATGGCAATATGCTGACCCTGCTGGCGCCCATCGACGGTGACAAGCTCGATCTGTCGGGGGCTATGCTGGGCGCTACCAATGACTCGCGCCTGACGGCCGAGGGTACGCTGCATATCAAGCCGGGGAAATACTATACCGTCTACGCCGATGGCAAGGAGTCCTATCTGGGGCGGCACCGGCTGCTGGACGCCGTCACCTCGGACGGCGTTCCGCTTGCTGTGGTGACGCTTGTGACAGCCAACGCCTTCCGCAGCTATGAACGCAACTCGCGGATCGCATGGTTTTTGGGATCGGTATTCTTTTTGCTGGCAATGCTGGTTGCCGCAACCGTGCTGTCCCGCCGCTTCGTCAAGCCCATCAACGAGAGCCTTGCGGCGGTCAGAGGCGGCACAACGGAGGTGGTGGCCTCCGGTATTTCGGAGATCGACGAGCTGCTGACCATGATCCGCACCCGGCCGGCGGGCGCGC
>OHAY01000240.1_pt1 | contig 59029 bp, 45 predicted proteins | sample 1577191 | NCBI WGS metagenome assembly OHAY01 (sample SAMEA3541504, study PRJEB24748) | human gut metagenome | biome: human gut; feature: human-associated habitat; material: faeces | place: China | collected 2012 | reverse complement strand
GAGTGGCTTTATGTGTCATTCTTTTTTTGTGTTGCACTTATATTGTAAATCTATCATTCAGAAACTTGCGAAAATTGTTCTGTTAATTTGTTGATCGTAATATTATAATTTAAAGATTCTATAATGTACTGTGGAGTATAAAATCTAAATATATCATCAATGGATTTTATATCAATTGCTAATGAAAATAGCAAGTCATATTTATACTCAATTAGTGAGTCATTATTTAAAATTGCATCTATAAGCATTTTGACAATAACATTGAAATTACGATTTGCATGAAGTTTATCGCGTAAATATAATCTGAAATCGTTATGAAGAGGAACATATCCAAATGAATCCTTAACAATTAGAGGGTACATCTTATTAAGTGTAAATTCAATTGTTGTGACTGGCAAATTAAGAAGTACAGATAAATTCTTCAATTGATGCTTCTGTGATGAAAAAGCAAAAACAGTTTCTAGTTTAAGCGATTCCAATTCATTTTCAAATACAATTGAATTTAAAATCCACTCATAATACTTTGAAATATATGTGTTTAATTTACAAAGTCTTAGTCGATAAATAATATCATCGTAATCAGCTGGATGATTAATTTTTTTTATCTCATAAATAGCAAATAACACGTTTAGTGTATTATTGCCAACTACAGAAATTATAGATTCGGATAACGTCGACAAATCTATAGAATCAATGGCTATTCTCTCATACTCAATTAATGTACGAATATCTTCAGAACTCAATCCAGGTAAATCATAGAATGACACCTGCGAAGAATTGATTAGACGGCATATATTTTCGTTATCAGTAGGTTGGCCTATTAAAACGAATTTAACATTATTACTAATTTCACTGGGAATAGGTAACTGAGATAGTAAAGATGTTCTTTGATCAGCAGAACGTGCCGCATGATCAATTCCATCGATGAATACATAACATGTTCTGCCTATCTTATTGGCATATATTGGTAAGTATTTCAATGCAATTCGACGTAGTTCAATAACAGTTAGGCGATCAAATATTAATGGGAAGTTTTGTTCGCTAAGAATATTTAGATCTTCAAATTTCTTTTTAATCTGGTTTAATATACTACTCCACAATATTTTGCCACTATAATAGCCATCATCATCAGTAAAACATGGCGAGTCTTTATTAACAGGTAAATATGTGTAATACCTAAAATCGACTATAGATCCTTCAATTTGAGATAAGTAACTTATGAAAGATGTTTTCCCTGTGCCCGGATTCCCTTGAAGAAGTATGATTTTATCATTTGTAGTCTTCAATATATTGATAAACTTTGTTGCAAATTCAATTCTTGAGGGAAATACCGGCTTTGCCGGTAATAGTTCAACTGAGGGAAGTTCAAGATGAGCATTACATAATATCCGATACATATCTTCTCTGTATATTTCTTCTTTTTCCCTTCGTGATGTTGTCCATTGTTCTAATTGAGCAAACAACCTTTCTCTTCCTATACGAATAACATCTTCTCTATCAGTTCCAAGTATTATAGAAAGGAAATTGTTTATTGGAATATCTAATCCTTTTAAGTCACTTTCATTTTTGAACTCAAGAATTTTTAAAAAATCTAGTGAATCAGGTCCTGATAAACCTGTTTTTTCTTTAAACCATTCTATAGCAGATTGCTCAGACGCATTATATCCAGTTAAAATATCATTTTTAATTTTCGGAAGTACTTTTGATACAAAATCTGCTATTGAGCACCTCCCTCCTGTTTCATTAGGCCCAAATGGCTTGTTTGTGGTAATACATATTTTTTCTATTAGATATGTTGTTCTTTCACGAAGCCATTCAGATGCCCATTTATTTAGTTCATTTTCTAAAAAAGAATAATTAAGGTAGCTTTTTTCGTTTTCTGTATGCTTCACTTGAATATTTTTTAATTTTCCATTGTTGTATTTAATAACAACATCATCCAAAGACTGAAAAGCAGAGGATTGAAGAGTAACAGACTCAATTGTCACATCGCTCATCATTTTTAGGTTCTTTTGCAAATGTTGGGGTAGGCGAAAACAACGCAGTTTCGGGAAGAATCAAATGCGTACAGCATTCTGAGAAATTCTCGTAACACTGCAAATATCGCAAAACAGTCCATCTGTTTTGCAGTGGATACATTCTGATGCATCTGCTGCAAAGCGGATGGATTTTTTGCATTTTAAGTAAGGTGGACATGATGTCCACCTTTTCTAAAATGTAAATTCTATACAAAAAATGCCATCTGAAAAAGATGAAACGGACAGTTTCAATTTTCAGATGGCTTTTTTATTCGCTGAGGGAAAAACGATGATTGAAAGTACAAACAGGAGGGCAAACAAATGAGAACACTGAAAAATCGGGAAGCAATCGTAGCAAAGCTGGCTGAGATGCTCAAAAAATTTGATCTGGAACTGAACCGTTATAATACCGATGTGTATCTGTACTACGATAAAGAAAAACAGACCGCTGAATTGGACACCTTTATCAATGTAGGCGGCAACTCGTGGCTCAATGATGACCACTACACCATCTATACAGACCGCGAACATTACGAAACTGATTTTGACATTTTTGACAATTTGGGCGATCTGGCTGATGCGGTAGGAATTCAAAAAGAAAAGCTGATCCAAAAAACTGCTAAATATTTTGATGCTGATGTGGAAGATGTGGAGTACCACGAAGTTACAGTATTTATCAAATCAGATGAAAACTTGATGAAAAAGCTGCATGAAGCATATGCGGATTGCTTAGATGAACTGGAAAATAACTATGATGAACGGGCAGATTACATCATCAGCGAATGGGAGTCCAATGAGGAGGAAGATTATTGTGAATGACATCAATCGTTATGCACTCGAAAATAATCATTTTTTTGAAACCAAAAAGAAAATCGTTCTTGCCGGTGAAAGCCGTATCTTTAACAATTGGAGAGAACATTCCACAATTACAAGGGAGGATTTTCTCGAAGCCCTTGAATGGGTGTGCTCTGACCCGCTTAAAGAAGATGGGAGAATGACAAGAGAAATCGGACTTACCCCCACCGGAATTATCAAACTGCACAGATGCTATGGGATAGATGGATTTTGTGCATTTTATTGTGACTGGAAATTTCAGAACGGAAAAGCTTACGGGAAACTCTGGAACGGAGAGTTTTTTGAAAGACCTTGTAAAAACGAAAAGGAAAGACTGTACTCTTTAAATGGTAAGACCGTAAGAGAACATCATAAAATTTGTTTGTCTTGTCGAGATAGAGTGTAAGAGCAACGACAAGTAAAATTGGCTAAACAAAAATGTATGTTTCACTGCCGCCCGCTGGAGCGTATCCAGCCCACCACCCTTCGGGGAATACAAAATACACATTAAAGGAGAACCTACTATGAGCAACTGTAGAGTAATCGCACTGACGAACCAGAAAGGCGGCGTGGGAAAGACCACGACCGCACTGAACCTTGGCGTAGGACTTGCCAATACCGGCAAACGTGTCCTGCTGATTGACAGCGATCCTCAGGGCAGTCTGACGACTGCACTGGGCTGGAAGAACTCCGATGGTCTGGAAGTAACTCTTTCCAGCATCTATGGAATGCTGCTGGACGACAAGCTGCCGAAAACTCCATCGTATGGGATTCTGCACAGCCAGGAAGGCGTGGATCTGCTGCCTTGCGACATTATGCTGTCCGGTACAGAAATGGCTCTTATGAGCAGTATGTGCCGGGAATCTCATCTGAAGCGGTACATCGAATTTGTGAAGGATGGTTATGATTACATTCTGATCGACTGTCTGCCTACGCTGGGAATTCTGGTGCAGAATGCCCTGACCGCAGCGACAGAGGTGCTGATTCCTACTCAGGCACAGTTTTTGTCTACCAAAGGTCTGACACAGCTGCTGCACACCATTTCTCAGGTACGTCGGGGACTAAATCCGGCTCTGACACTGGACGGCATCCTGTTCACCATGGTAGAGAGCCGTGTGGTAACCAGCAAAGCACTGATCGAGATGCTTCGGGAGCAGTACAGCGATTTTGGCGTGTTGCATACGGAAATTCCCAAGGCAGTCCGTTTTCAGGATGCATCTCTGAATGGCGTGTCAATTTTCAAAGAGGACAAGAACGGCAAGGGCAGCCAGGCATTTGAAACACTGGTACAGGAAATCGTGAATATGGGGGAAAAGAAAGTATGAATACTATTTTCCGAAATTCACAGCATTTCGACCGATGCCGGAAGATATTGAAGCAAATGCGTTCATTAGACTGCTATCACACAGCAATTGCATATCTGTTCACACTGGACGATGTGTGTTATCAGCATTTTGGCGACCTGTTTGATCTGGAATCTGATGCGATTCTCGGAGAAAATGCATTGTCACTTTCGTGGCAAACTGATACTTCCAGAAAGACAACTCGGTTGGCATTTAATCTTTGGAATAGTTTTGAAGATGGCATCTACAGTTCTGTGGATGCCATTTTCAGCTGTGAATATGCACCATTTTTCTGGGAAGCGATCAAGCTTCGCTTTCCGGAATACACGAAAGGAGAATAAGAACATATGCCCGTATCGCAAGAAAACATGCGGTCTGCATTAGGGGAAATCACGCAGGACAGCAAAATACAAGAAGCAAAATACGCCCAGATCATCACCACTCAGGAGCAGCGTGACGAAGCTGCTATGCCAGAGCGGCTGATGATCTATCCCCGGCAGCTGGTAACATTTCCGAATCACCCGTTTTACATCCGGGACGATGAGGATATGAGCAAGCTGAAAGAATCCATTATGAATTCCGGAATCCGGACACCAATTGAGGTGATCCGCACCGGAGAGAAGAATGAGCGTGGCGAGGATACATTCTATATCGTCGCCGGACACCGCAGGACCCATGTTGCACGACAGATTTTTCCGGAAGATCATCGTCTGGAAGTCAGAATCCATAACATGACCATGGACGAAGCCATTGTTGCTATGACAGAGAGCAACTTGCTGACCAGAGAGAATATTCTCCCGTGTGAGCGTGGCAATGCACTGCGAATGGAAGTAGAAGCAAGAGAACGTATTTCTAATCCAAACAACGAAAAATATCCCAAGAATGTTAAAACACGAGATTTGCTTGGCGAAACGTATAACATGACTGGACGCAATGTGCAGCGATATATTCGCCTGTCTTATCTGATTCCAGAATTACAAACACTCATTGATGACAATAAGATCGGCATGGTGACCGGTGTAGAACTCTCCTATCTCACCGCAAAAGAACAGCGAGATGTCTGGGATGAGATGGAACTCACCGCATTTGAACATTATCCGAACAAAGCACAGGCGGTCGCTATGCGAAAGCTGTCCAAGGCAGGCACATTGGATATGGATGCCGTCGTAGACATCATGGAGGTTGATAAGCCAAATCAGATCGAACACGTTCGGTATGTTCCCCGAAAAGAAGATCTTCTGGAACAGATACCGGCATATCTGAAACCAGAGGAATGGAAAGACAAAGACTTTACCGACTTTATCGGTAAAGCAATTGCGTTTTATGCAAGTTCGCTGCAAGAACAGCACGCCCAAGAAATTGCAGACCGTATGCAGGAAGCAAACCGCAACCGAAAGCCATGGGAACGTTCCGTTTAAGGTGAGTGAGAGCGAGAAAAGGAGTAAAGATTTATGAAAGTTAGAGTAAACAACATCCCGGAAAAGAAGCCGCTGCCGTTTTGGATCGTAACACGAAAATTCGCCGTTGAAGAATTTTCGGAGATCGCCGAAAAACTAAAGCACAGCTGGATTCCTTTTCCGGAGCCGCTGATGTACAGCAACATCCACAGAGAGTATCACAACATCTCTCTTGGAGCAAAGGTGCTGTACAGCTTCATGCTCAATCGAACACTGGACTGGACAAACAATCCGTTTCATGAAGGCAAGCAGTTCTGCAACGAAAACGATGAGGTCTATGTGTCTTTTCCGCTGGAAGAAGCTGTAGACCTTTTGCAATATGGAACAGGAAAGAGCAAGAAATGCTACGAGGAACTGATCCAGCTGGGAATGATCGCAAAGAAAAATGATACCGACGAATTTTACGTCTATTGCAACGAAGACATGTTGAAGTACAAGCACATCAATGTAGAGTGATGTGTAGAAAGAAAGGTAAGGAAAGAAAATGACACTGGAATACATCACAGAAAAGAATGCACCAACAGAAGCAGAAATCGTGCAATACATGAAATTGCCGCTGGTGCTGTTTAAGACTGCCGAATTTAAGGAAGAACTCTCTCTGGCGGCAAAGGTCCTGTACTGCTTTTTGCTGGATCGGAGCAATCTTTCCTTAAAGAATGCAGATCGTTTTACAGACAAGAACGGCAGAGCATTTGTCTACTTTTCCTGGGACGAAGCCATGGATACCCTACAGTGTGCCAGACAGAAGGTCAGCAAGACGTTCAAAGAACTGGTGCATTCCGGTCTGATCGAAAAGGAGGATTGCGGTATTGCAAAGCACCCCAAGATCTATGTGATGCGATTCTATAACGACGTTCCGAAGGAAGCAGTTACCGAGGAAACTTGTCAGACTGTGACGGATTTTGTCGGGTATGAAAATCATACCTGCGAGTATGAAAATCATACTCGTTATATAGAATCAGACTTACCACAAACAAACTTACCTTTTTCTGATCTTTCGGCAGAGCCGAAGAACGACACAACAGCAAGCTATGAGAAAAAGCTGGAACAGGCTCAGACACAGGTAACATCGGAAAAAACAAAGCGGTTCGGCAACAAGGCGATTGCAGAAATCGCTGCCATTCTGGCATGGGTTGCAAAAACCGCCAAGAAAACGCTGAAAGTCGGCGGCGTAGAGATGCAGACAGAAACCGTTCGGGAAAAATTGCAGACCTTGACCGCAGATCAGACCGCAGAAGTGATGAAAAATACTGCCAACCGAAAAATCCGAAACCGCAGAAGCTATCTGCTGACCTGTCTGTATCATGCAGCTGACAGTATAGCAGCATCGGCAATCCCCAGAAGCGAAAATGCCGATGCTTATGAATCGTTTATCTTCAACTTGTGCTGACAACCATCGAGGTGAAAAACATGGAATCAGCAAGAAAAGAAGCCATTTCCTGCATTTACTGCGGCAAAAAGACGATGTGCGTGACATATGCCGGCAGCTATCAATACCGTGCAGTTTGCCTTTCCTGCCACAAACAGTTTGGCTTTTCTGCACCGTCCAGAGCAGCGGCAGATCTGATTTGCCGGACATTGCAGAAAAAATAGCAATAGCAACACTGGCATTTTCAAATGCGGATAGTCACATTCCCCAAACTGCATAGTTACCCCCTATGCACTCCTTTCAATCATCGAATTTCCAGACTGTCCGTACTTGAAAATGCCAGTATTACGCCATATTCCCGGTGCTTTGCCCTGCAAATATCCTCTCCGCAAAAACCTCCATACAGTTGCTCGTAGTAGGTGCGGAATTGCTTTTTGGGGATATTTGCGGGGCAAAGTGCCGGGACCTGAAGATTGGGGAGGTAAAAATCATGACATACATGGAACAATTTCCGACCGCAGAAGCCTATGTTCTGCACCGGATCACCCACGGCAAAGGGGTAATCTCCAAAGACGGACTGGTCCAGCTGGCAAAGGAACATCACGTTCCAATCAGCAATTTTTGGAGTAAAAACGAGATCGCCGAATTTCTCATGGAAACCATCGGTGTAGAAAGCCTTGCAGATGCCTGTGAGCAAATGGGCGTAAGTTCGTATTCGTTCCAGCAAAAATTCGGGATCTCCGGTATTGATGTGAAACTGCTGGCGAACAGAGGAATGCTGAAAACCACCGGAAAAGGACGGTTTTCTGTCCACGGAGAACCACACTACGCACCGTTGTACAGTGTGATGCAGTTTTATCTGCTGACACCGGAATTGGTACATGAATTTCTGAAGGAAGTGCAGCATGATGAATTATTCTGATTTTTTTTCAATTTTCTGCACTCTTCTTACCGTTGTTGCTGCGGTATGGATGGTAATCAAATGTATCATAATGGATTTTCGTGCAGTTCAAAATGACCTAAAGAAAATCCCGAAAATCAAACAACAAATGATTCGACTTCTGGAAAATAGAAAGAAGGGTAACAAAAATGAATCCAGTGAAAATCAAAGAGATTCTGAACTCCGGTGAACCGGACTGTGTTCTGGACTTTCAGATGCTTGCACGAGAAACTATGAAACAGGAGGAAGAATACAGCAATGCCGACTGGTTCTGGAACTATGAAGAATACCGGAGAATATTATGGGCATAAAGAAAATGAAAGTGATTTTTGGTTTTCCGGAGAAGCGACGCTGCTGTCAATGCAAAAGCCATATGGTTGCTACGCTGTATCATAACAGATGGTATTGTGATACATGTTTTCAAAAAAAGCAGCTATGCTGCATCTGCGGTGAAAATCCGGTAGAGGTCACAAAGGGCGATAACGGTTACTGCAAAAAATGCTACGAGAACAGCGTGAATACAGGCTTTACCCGGTCTGTGGCTGTACTTGCATTTTGCGGCAGTCTGATCCTGCTGCTGTATTTCTTCTGGATCAAGATCAGATTACCGGCGATTCTGTCGGTCATTTTTGCAATGATCGGTTCAATTGCCGTTACGGTTGGAATTGCCTTTTTGCAAAGGAAATACGACCACATGATCAAAGAAAGACGGTGAAAAGCATACGGAAACACAAGAACGATGCTGTAACTGCTGCGGTTGCAGAAGGCAGTGCTGCTGTGAATACAGAGAAGATTGTGCCAGAAAAATGGAACAGGAAGCACGCTTCGATGAAAGAGAGTGGCTGATCGTGGCTTTTTTGATCTATGCTTTTCTGGAATACCTTTTTTCCAAGCTGCCCATAGAAAATGCAGGAGGATTGACCATTCTGGGGACAGCGGTGATCTTGATCGTGATCTGGTTGCTGATGCAGTGGTATCGAGATCGATTTCACCAGAACAAAAAATCTTCTTTTCAAAAGTGAAACAGTAGATTCACTTTACATTATTCCAAATTCACGAAATCTGCAATTGCAGATTTGACAAAAAAATTCAGAACAGGTACAATAAGGGTAGAAACGATGATTGACTTGTACGAGATACAAGACGGGAGGAATGACATATGAAAACCAATAAAAATAAGATCTGGAAAACTGGTGTGATCGCAGGAATGCTTGCCATGCTGGTACTTGCTTTTTCCGCTTGCGGCAGTGAGCCGGAGGACAGCAGCACCGCCGAAGTCAAGACCACAACGACCACTACAGTCACCACAGAAGCAACAACAACCACTGTGGAAACCACGACTACCACAGCAAAAACTACAACAGAAACCTCCGAGATCACCACAACAGCTGAAACTACAGCAGCTACAGCGGCAGAAACCAAGAGAGAGCCGGAAAAGAACACCGCCGCAGCTGAGCCGATGGTGGAAAAGCCAAGAGCCACCACCGCAAAACCGGCACAGCCCACACCAACCAAGAAAACCACCGCAGCCCCCAAGGGACATTACGAAACCATCCACCACGAAGCTGTAACACAGCAGGTTTGGGTAGAAGATTCTCCGGCTGGAGAAAAAAAGATTTTCCAGTGCAGATGTGGGTTGAGATTAAATTCGTTTGATGAATATGTGGCACATGACGGTGCTGCTCTTGATAAAGGTGATGATACACATTATAGTTATGAATTTTGGTATGAAGAAACCCCAGCCCAAGGACATTACGAAACTCAAGTGATCCAGGCTGCTTACGATGAGCAAGTCTGGGTGCAGGACTAAAACAATTGAATAAGCATACAAAAGCCCGGAAACTTCTGTGAAAAGTGACCGGGCTTTTTGTATAGATAAGGGTGTTTGGGAACTGCTATTTCTCAAACGCCTTTTGTGGTGGTTAGGTTATGCTTCATTTACGCTTCGATTCCAGATGATTTCCTGGAATACTGCGTATATAAAGTACAATCCTATTGTGATAAATGTGATCTTCGCACAAAATCCACTTTTTAGATGATCCCATGTAATCATGATAAGATCCCATTGACTATTTGCAAGTATGTCAATGAAAAAAACGCTTAGCACAATAGAGGGAATTCCAGCGGAAAAGTAATGCCGTCTTTGTTCTTTTTGAAAATAATCCTCATATTCCAAAGAACCATAAATACGATGGGTATGTGTTATTTTATTTTTGATTTTCCATAGAATATTTGCTAGGTATTCTAAGACGAAAAAGTCAAAACCGATCGCACTCAAATTTTTCATGTGAAACTGCAAATCATGCCATTTCAAAAGTGTATCGACCCACTCGGCAATATCACTTTCAAAAAGAAAAATCACATGAAGAAAAAAGACTGCGAGAAACAAAGCAGCTATTGTGCTGGAACGAATCCAACCGTCTAAAAAGTTGGAGAATTTGTCCTTGAGTACATCTTTCACAAGATCACCTCCTCTCTTTTCAGATGCTTTCAGTATATCAGATCGGCAAAATACTTGTCAAATCTGCGGCTGAGAGCATCCATTGCTTACAAAAGCCATTGGCTTTTTGTATAGATCCCACAGGAAAGACCGCCGGAATGCACTTCGGCGGTTTTTTCATGTCAAAATCCCAACAGAAAGGAATGAATCCCATGTGAGAACAAGTGCATCCGAATATCCGAATTTGAACCGAAAGGAGAAAAAATGAAATTTCTTTCAAAGCTGAAAGGCAGCTTGAAACGTGGTTTTACTGTGCTTTGTGCCACCGTCATGGTTCTGACCTCCGGCATTCTGACCGGAACGGAATTCCAGGCATCGGCGGCAAAGCTAAATGGTTCTGTGTATCTGAGCGATGCTTTGTATCGTCTGAGCGGCAATAAGTACAAGGAAACCAAAGAACAGTGGCAAGCGTTTCTGACCGAATATTCTACAGGCGGTCAAGAGAACTACTATCTGGGAACACCATACAACAGCAGTCTGTATGCTGCTTCCCCCAAAGGCAATCAGTGGCAGGGATACAGCGGCATGAACTGCCAGGGCTTTGTCTGGTACATCATCTCACATGGATTGGCGTACTACAACAAAGTTCCGGTAAGCACAACAAGCCCATATGTCCCGAACCTTGCAAAGTTTAACCAAATGGGCTATTCCTACAAGTGCTGGAACGGCGGCGGTTGGTACGCCTTTATCACGCAGAACAATCTGCACTATTACGAATTCAGTAACAAAGACGAAATGCTGAAAAGCGGCGTGCTGCAAAAGGGCGATATTATCTGGTGCGTCAACAAAGCAAGTGGTAGTACTGGATTGACTGGTTTAGGCAATCGTGATAAAAATCATCATATCGGCATCTATATGGGTGATGGTAAATCAAATAGTTGGTGGCAGTCTGGACCGGTCAACGGCGATGGAAATACCACCGGCGAGATCAACAGCATCAATCAGATCTACGGAAAAGCAAAGAAAAACACCTATGTGGTCATTCCGTGGGCAGAGCAAAAAGAAGCACCGCACTTTGACCCGACCCGACTGACCATTCAGAAGGTGGATTCGGAAACCGGACAGGCAGCGGCTCAAAACGAAGCTTCTGCTTCTCTGGAAGGAGCAGAATTCACCATGAAGTACTACTCCGGTACTTCTGCAACTGGCAATCCGACTAGAACATGGACTTTGGTTACAGATAAAAACGGAAGAGCATATTTGGGAAAAGACTGGCTGAAATCAGGCACATTGTTTACTGATAACGATGGTGATGCCTATCTTCCTCTCGGCACAGTAGTGATCAAAGAATCTAAAGCTCCAACTGGATATAAGCTTAGCGGTCTGGAACGCACATTGCACATTGTTGAGAAAAATGGCAAAGCAGTCATTCAGGAAGCTGGAACTGAGGTAAAATATGTTGCAAACTTCAAGGAAGATATTGTCCGTGGCGACCTCAGCTTCAATAAGGTAGATGGCAACCAAAGATCGCTGGCATACATTCCGTTTCTGCTGACCAACACAGACACCGGAGAAAAGCACATCATCATGACAGACGTGCATGGTAAGTTCTCCTCCAAGTCTGGGCGTGGACAGCTGAATGATCTGGACGACTATTTGCAGTTTCTCTCAACTGATGAGAACGGCGATTTGAAAGTTCCGGATGCGATTACAAACGAAGCAATCACACAGCTGGGTGTGTGGTTCGGCGATGAAAGCAAGGCAGACAGAACGAAGGGTGCATTGATCTGCGGTCATTACAAGCTGCAGGAACTCCGCTGCAAGAACAATGCCGGATACAAACTGATCACCAGACAATTTTTCATTTCCAGCGGCGTTACAGATTACAGTGCCGGAACACTGATCGATACTACAAACCCCGGCAACATCGTCGGAAAGAAAGTGGACGAGGACGGCAACGGACTTGCCGGAGCAGTTCTCGGACTGTTTACGCCGGATACCACAGAATTTACACTGGAAAATACCTACACGGGCATGACTGCGGTTTCCGGTGATGATGGTTCATTCACTTTTGAGGACGTTCCCAACGGCAAGTATGTGGTACACGAGATCACACCGCCGGACGGCTATATCCTCTCGGATCAGAGTTATCCGGTTACAGTTAAAGTCAACAAGGCAAATGAAGAAGTCCAGCTGGGCGAAGATATTGTCAATCACCCGACAACCATTGAATTTTTTAAGGTCGATGATGACGGCAATGCCCTTTCCGGTGCGAAGATGTCGATCATGGAACTGGGCAGCACTTCTGCCGTAGATTCCTGGACAACAGACAGCAGCAGCCACATCGTAACTGCAAAGCTGGCAGTCGGAAAGAAGTATGAGTACTGGGAATCCGCTGCACCGGACGGTTACATCAAGGCAGATCCCATCTACTTTACCATTCAGGCTGACGGCAGCGTGACCGATCTGGACGGCAATCCCATCACATTGCAGATGGTAGACCACGCTACACAGGTCGAGATCAGCAAGTATAACGACAGCGAAGAACCGCTGAGCGGTGCAAAGATGCAGATCCTGGACAGCGACAAAAACGTGGTCGAGGAATGGATCACAGACGGCACTACTCATGTGATCCACGGAAAACTGATCTATGGAAAAACATACACTCTGCATGAAGCAGCAGCCCCCACCGGTTACTACACCGCAGAGGATATGGAATTTACCGTGGGCAAAGACACCGTATCCATTGGCATGGTGGACGATGCAACATGGGCTGGTATCATCAAGACAGACGATAGAGGTCACGATGTCATTGGTGCTGTCCTGCAAGTCAAGGACAAAAGCGGCAATGTCATCGAAGAATGGACAACAGACGGCACCCGACACGAAATGAGAGCCGTTCTGAATCCGGATGAAACCTACATTCTCCACGAAGTGTCCGCACCGGAGGGATATTTCCTTTCCGAAGATCTGGAATTTACAGTTGGACAGCGTGTGATCATGGAAGATGTGAAGCAGACTGGTCTGACTGTCGGAAAGCTTTCTGACATTCAAAAGCAGACGGCTGGACAGGAACTTATCTTCCTGCCGGGAGCAAAGCTTCAGATCATCGATAAGAACGGCAACGTTCTGGACGAATGGACAACGGAAAACGCACAGCACCAGATCAACAAGGTACTGACACCTGGCGAAACCTACACTCTCCACGAAGTGTCTGCACCGGACGGTTACTGTGTGGCAGAGGATATTCACTTCACCCTGAACGACAAGGGCGAATTTGTCAAGAGCGATGACTACGAATCCGGCGAAATGTGGATTCGGATGTACGACCTTGCGACAAAGATCGAGATCCAGAAAACCGATGAAAACGGCAAGCCGCTGAGTGGTGCTGCATTGCAAGTCATTGCAGCAGACGCAGACGGCAAAGAAACTCTGGTGGACAGCTGGATCACAGATGGCAGCGTCCATCAGATCTACGGCAAACTGATTGCCGGACAGACATATATTCTCCGAGAAGCATCTGCTCCCAAGGGGTACGCCAAGGCAGCAGATCAGCAGTTTACCGTCGGTACGGACGGTAAGGTGCAGAACATCACCATGCAGGACATTGCAACCAAGGTCGGCATCGACAAGGTTGATGAGGACGGCAAGCCGCTGTCCGGAGCAGTCCTGCAACTCCTGGACGCAGCTGGCACAGAGGTCGAGCAGTGGACAACAGACGGTACAACACATCGCATAGATGCAGTGCTGACTGCCGGTGCAGAATACACGCTGCACGAAGTATCCGCTCCGGACGGCTATTGTGTGGCTGCGGATCAGAAATTTACCGTCAATGCAGACGGCAGTCTGACTAGTGTCAAGCTGACCAATCTGTCTACCAAGGTACAGATCAGCAAGACAACGATCACCGGCGACACAGAACTGGAAGGTGCAAAACTGGAAGTGCGTGACCTCAGCGGCAATGCACTGGACAGCTGGACTTCCGGCAAGGAAGCCCATATGATCACCGCCAAGCTGACTGCCGGTCAGACCTACGTTCTGCACGAAACCGCAGCACCCAATGGCTATGTGGTTTCCAATGACATTGAATTTACAGTCAACGCAGACGGCACTGTGACGAAGGTCATCATGAAAGATGACACCACCAAGGTAGAAATCAGCAAGAAGGCAGAAAACGGACTTCCCCTTTCCGGAGCAAAAATGCAGCTGCTGGATAAGGACGGAAAAGAAGTCGATGCCTGGACAACAGACGGAAAGGCACATACTCTGACCGCTAAGCTGACGGCTGGTGCGACATATACTTTGCATGAAGTATCTGCACCGGCAGGCTACTGCGTTGCAGCAGATCAGACCATCACAGTCGGTACAGACGGCAAGCTGCAAAGCTTCACTATGACCGACCTGACCACCAAGGTATCTCTCACAAAATATGAGATCACCGGCGAAAAGGAACTGGCTGGAGCATCTCTGGAACTATATGCAGCGGAAAGAGATGCCAACGGCAATTACACACGTAAGGGCGATGCCATTGAGAAATGGACATCCACTGAAAAAGCACATGAGATCATCGGCAAACTGACTGCCGGTGCATCGTATCTCCTCCACGAAACCGCAGCCCCCAATGGCTATGTGGTTTCCAGTGATGTACCGTTTGTGGTCAATGCAGATGGCACGATCACAAAAGTGTCCATGAAGGACGACACCACTAAGGTGGAGATCAACAAGACAACTGAGGACGGCACACCGCTGAAGGGTGCAGTTTTGCAGCTGCTGGATCAGGACGGCAAAGAAGTGGAGCAGTGGACGACAGACGGTACTGCACACGTACTGACTGCTAAGCTGACAGCTGGTGCGACCTATGTGCTGCACGAAGTATCTGCACCGGCAGGTTACTGCAAGGCTGCGGATCAGTCGTTTGTTGTTCCGGCAGACGGCAGCAAGAAGATCCTCACCATGACTGACCTTGCCACACGGGTAGACATTGAAAAGCTGGACGCTGACAGCAAGCCGTTGTCCGGAGCAAAATTACAGCTGCTGGACAAGAGCGGTGATCTGGTAGACGAATGGACATCTGATGGCAAGGCACACACTCTGACTGCAAAACTAACTGCCGGAGAAACCTACACCCTGCGGGAAGCAGCATCTCCGGACGGTTACTACAAAGCAAAGGACATTACATTTACAGTCAATGCAGACGGCACAGCCAATGAAGTGGCTCTGTACAACGCAAAGACCAGAGTATCCATCAGCAAGTACGACATCACCGGCGAGAAAGAAATCCCCGGTGCAAAGCTGGAGGTACGGGACAAGAACGACAACGTTCTGGACAGCTGGACATCGACCGGAAAAGCCCATGAGATCGTAGGCGTACTGGTAGCCGGACAGACCTATGTACTGCATGAATCTGTTCCGGCAGACGGCTATGTAGTTGCCAACGATGTAGAATTCACAGTCAATCCGGACGGCACAGTGACTGTAGTTGCCATGTATGATGATACCACCAAGGTGGAGATCAACAAGGTAACGGAAGATGATAAGCCGCTGTCCGGTGCGAAGATGCAGATCATCGACAAGGCTGGTACAGTCGTCGATGAATGGCTGACAGACGGCACGGCTCATGTGCTGACGGCTCAGCTGATCTCCGGTCAGACCTACACTCTGCACGAGGTATCCGCTCCGGCAGGCTATGTGGTATCTCCGGATCAGCAGTTCACTGTCAACACCGACGGCAGTGTGACAAGCGTATCTATGACAGATATTGCAACTGTTGTTCGGGTAGACAAGGTCGATCCGGACGGGAAACCCCTTTCCGGTGCAACCTTGCAGATCCTGGACAAGGACGAGAATGTACTGGATGAGTGGATCACCGACGGCACAACACATACGCTGACCGCCAAACTGACTGCCGGACAGACCTACACACTGCGGGAAGCAGCTGCACCGGCAGGCTACTACACCGCTGCGGATTCTGCCTTTACGGTAAATCTGGACGGCACGCCCAATGCGATCACCCTGTACAACATCAAGACCAAGGTAGAGATCACCAAGTATGACATCTCCGGAACCAATCCGCTGCCAGGAGCAAAGCTTCAGGTCAAGGATCTGGACGGCAATGTCATGGACGAATGGACATCTACCGACAAAGCACATCTGATCGAAGGCGTTCTGGTATCCGGACAGACATATATCCTCCACGAGGAAACTGCACCGGACGGCTATGTGCTGGCAAGTGATATGCAGTTCACCGTCAATCCGGACGGCACGATCACGACCGTTGCCATGAAGGACGATACCACCAAGGTATCGATCACCAAAAAAGACATCACCGGCGAAAATGAAATTACCGGTGCAACGCTGGAAGTCTGGGATATGCAGGGCAATGTCATTGACAGCTGGGTATCCGACGGTACAGCACATGAGATCTCCGGCATTCTGACTGCTGGTGCAAAGTATATTCTCCATGAGGTATCTGCACCGGACGGCTATGTGGTTGCAACAGACGTAGAGTTTACTGTCGATGCAAACGGCAATGTCACCGAAGTCACCATGCTGGACGATACCACAAAACTGCACGTCACCAAGAAAGACATCACCGGCGAAAAGGAACTGGCTGGTGCAGCACTGGAAGTCAAGGATACCGACGGCAACATCATTGATGCCTGGGTATCAGATGGCACAGAGCATCAGATCATCGGCGTTCTGGCAGTGGGCAAGAAATATATCCTCCACGAGGTATCTGCCCCAAACGGTTACGTCGTTGCCGAAGATGTAGAATTTGAGGTCAATGCAGACGGCAGCATCACCAGAGTGGAGATGCGTGACGACACCACAAAGGTGGCTATCACAAAATATGAGATCACCGGTGAAAAGGAACTGCCGGGTGCATCAATGCAGCTGCTGGATTCCAAGGGCAATGTGGTTGACGCATGGATCTCTACCGACAAGGCTCATGAGATCATCGGCGTTCTGACTGCCGGAGAAACTTACACCTTGCATGAAGTATCCGCTCCCAACGGCTATGTGGTTGCCGCAGATGCAAGCTTTACGGTCAACACCGACGGCAGCATCAATGTGGTTTCTATGTATGACGATACCACCAAGGTATCCATCAGCAAGACGGACATTACTACTGGTGCGGCTCTGGCAGGGGCAACACTCCAGATCATCGACCAGAATGACAACGTCATTGAAGAATGGGTATCCACAGAAGAAGCACATCTCATCGAAGCAGTCCTGACTGCTGGCGAAACCTATACGCTGCGGGAAACCTCCGCACCGAACGGTTATGTCATTGCAGAGGACGTATCCTTTACCGTCAATCCGGACGGCAGCGTGACACACGTTGAAATGCAGGACGATGTGACCAAGGTGTCTATCAGCAAGACAGACATCACTGGTGACAAGGAACTGGCTGGTGCGGCTCTGGAAGTACGGGATTCCAATGACAATGTGATCGATGCATGGGTATCTGACGGTACGGCACATCAGATCAACGGCGTACTGGTTGCCGGTGCGACATACACCTTGCATGAGGTATCTGCACCGGACGGCTATGTGGTTGCCGAAGATGTGACCTTCACCGTCAACGAGGATGGCAGCGTAAATATGGTTTCCATGGTAGACGCACCGACCTCTGTACACATCAGCAAAAAGGACATCACCACCGGTGAGGAACTGCCTGGAGCAACACTGGAATTGTATGACAAGGATCACAATCTGGTAGATTCCTGGGTATCCACCAACGAAGCACACATCATCGAAGCGGTTCTGATCGCAGGCGAAAAGTACACGCTGATCGAAACCTCTGCACCGAATGGATATGTCATTTCTGAAAAGGTAGAGTTCACTGTGAATCTGGACAACACCATCACCCATGTGGAGATGCTGGACAAGACCACCAAGGTACAGATCAGCAAAAAAGCGATCACTGGTGAGGATGAACTGCCGGGTGCAGTGATGCAGGTACTGGACAAGGACAACAACATCATTGACCAGTGGACTTCCGGCAGCGAACCGCACATGATCGAGGGTATCCTGATCGCAGGACAGACCTACACGCTCCACGAAGTATCTGCACCGGCTGGCTACACACTGGCAAAAGATGTGACATTCACCGTCAGCGAAACCGGTGAGATCGACCATGTGGAAATGATCGATGATACCACCAAGGTATCCATCAGCAAAACAGACATCACCGGCGAAAAGAATGTTTCCGGAGCAACGCTTCAGATCATCGACAAGAACGGCAATGTAGTTCACGAGTGGATCTCTGGTACGGATGTCAACTATATGGAAGCACAGCTGGTTGCCGGAGAAACTTACACACTGCATGAAACCAATGCTCCGGCTGGCTATGTGCTGGCACAGGATCAGCAGTTTACGGTCAATGCAGACGGCACAGTTACCAAGGTCAACATGAAGGACGATACCACCAAGGTATCTATCACCAAGTATGATCTGACCAGCGGTAAGGAACTGCCGGGAGCAACGCTGCAAATCATCGACAAGGACGGCAACGTCATTGAAGAATGGATCTCTACCAGCGAAGCACATCTGATCGAAGGAATTCTGACCGCAGGCGAAACTTACACACTCCGTGAAATTTCCGCACCCAACGGCTGGACGATCTCCGAAGATGTCACCTTTACGGTGAACGCAGACGGAACGATCACACACGTTGAGATGTACGACAAGCCCACAAGTGTATCGCTCCGCAAGGTGGATACAGACGGCAAGGACATCAAGGGTGCAGTGATGCAGCTGCTGGACAAGGACAAAAACGTGATCGAGGAATGGACAACAGACGGTACAGCACACGTTCTGACGGCTCAGCTGATCGTCGGCGAAACGTACACGCTGCACGAGAAATCCGCTCCGGCAGGGTACGAATTGGCAAAGGATCAGACCTTTACCGTTCCGGACGACGGCGAGATCACCGTTACCATGACGGACGAAAAGACACCGACCACACCGCCGGTTGCAACACCCACCACGCCGACTTCCACAGCAACACCCAAGACCACATCGACACCGAAAACCGGTGATGCAGCACCGGTAATGGCGATCGGTACAGGACTGCTGGCAAGCTTCATCATCATGCTGCTGACACGCAGAAAGAAGCGGAAAGCCGGCAAGGCAGCATAAGACACCATCGACAAAATTCTTCATAATCAAAAACCATCCACCAAAAAACACTGGGATAAGAAAGGAATGGTGAGTCCCATGTAATCTATATTTTTTCCGAAAAACTGTAGAAAGTAAGAGATGTGACATGAACTGTACCGACAGCTGCGGCTGCCGGTATACTTGATGTCACAAACATCAAAGAAAAAAGGAAAAGAAACACGGAGGAATCAAAAATGTTTTTCAGAAAAAGAACTTCTCCAACAAAAATCCAATTTGGAGGGAATGGAACAGGAAAGCATATGTTGTGCTTCCCTGCCAGTGAAACAGAATGCAATTGTCTGAAAGCGTTTTGTCAGAATTGCCAGGAACAGAAACCTGATTTTATGGTACTAGATGATGCTACGGAACAAAAAGTAATCATGATAGAGAAAGGTCTGTATGATGCATATCAAGCAAATCAAAAGCGGGCGGAGTAAATGATAGTATGTGCGGCATGAGTCAAATCGACAAGAAAGCGTTGCCGGTTTGACTGATGTCACAGGCATCAAAGAAAAAAGGAAAAGAAACACGGAGGAATCAAAAATGGCAGGAGATATGAGAAAATTTCATGCGTCTATCAAGGACTTGAAAAGCAAGATCGAAAGATACATGGAGCAATACGGGAACAGCATGGGTACACTGGACAAGAATGATTTCAGTCTGATTCTTGGAGAGAAGCCTGGGTTCTCGCAGAACAATGTGGCGATTTGCCGATTGATCGCATGGAATGTATTGCTGCATCGAGATGCACCGGAACTGGATAAGGAAGTGGTAGACTGGGCAAATGCGATGCGGATATACACCCACGTAGTAGATTATCCGGCAGTATACCGCATGGACAACATCGATGATCTGCGGCATCTCAACGCCATGGCTCACTTGTCCATGCAGTATATGCGGAATGAAAGCGATCGGCGGCAGGCAAACTGTTACAAGACATATGAGGACGTTGAAAAGTACGCCAGTAATCCAGAGGAGAGTTTGCAGTATCGGAGAAAGACGGTGGAGTGATTCACAAAAGAAACAGCGAAATTACAAGGTGGACATGATGTCCACCTTGTACAGATTATGAGTGCAGTCAAGAATCAAAGAATTACGGCTATCGTTTCCTCTCTTTGATGGCAGTGAACATCACAAAAGAAACGGCGAAATTGCAAGGTGGACATGATGTCCACCTTGTACAGATTATGAATGCAGTCAGAAATCAAAGAAGCACAGCTATCGTTTCCTCTCTTTGATAGCATTGAGCATCACAAAAGAAACAGCGAAATTGCAAGGTGGACATGATGTCCACCTTGTACAGATTATGAACGCAATCAGGAATCAAAAAATCACGGCTATTGTTTCCTCTCTTTGATTGCATTGAGCATCACAAAAGAAACGGCAAAAGTACAAGGTGGACATGATGTCCACCTTGTCTAAAATTTGAGTATGGAGGTGAATCACATGAGAATATCCGATGCAGATATTGCAAAAGCAGAACAAATGGACTTGCTGACCTATCTGCAAATTTACGAACCAGGGAATCTGAAACGGGTTGCCGGCAATGAATATCGAACAATCGACCACGACAGCCTGCGGATCTCCAATGGAAAATGGCACTGGTACTCCAAAGGAATCGGCGGATACAATGCCTTGCAGTATTTGATGAAGGTACGGGAAATGAAATTCCCAGATGCAGTGCGGCAGATCCTACAGCTGCCGCCGGAGGAATACCAGAGTGTGATGCCGCAGCAGCAGCCAGAAAAGAAACGGGAATTTTCCCCTCCCGCCCGAAATTACAATCATAATCAAGTGATCGCCTATCTGGAGGGACGAGGAATCAGCCGGAATGTGATCTTCCACTGTATCAAAAATAAGACACTGTACGAAAGTCAAAAATACCACAGTGCCGTATTTTTAGGAACAGACAAAGAAAATCGTCCCCGGTACGGTAATATCCGTGCTACCAAAGGCGATTTCAAAGGAGAATGTTCCGGTTCTGATAAACGTTATGCATTTCACCTGATGCCGGAACAGCCCAGAAGCAATGCGGTTCACATTTTTGAAGCTGCCATCGATGCTTTAAGTTTTGCAACCTATGCAGAAATGCGGGGTGCTCCATGGAAAGATATGAATCTGCTGGCACTGGGCGGTGTTGCCGGAACTGGTCAGAAAGTTCCCCTTGCACTGGAACAGTTTTTGCAGGACTATCCGCAGATCAAAACCTTGTATTTGCACCTGGATAACGATGCACCGGGACGTGAAGCAACACAGCATATCACCAATTTGCTGCAAAATCAGTATCAGATTCGAGATGTTCCCCCGATCGGCTGTAAAGATGTCAATGATTTTCTCATGAAACTCCGCTCCCAGAGCCGAAACAGAACGCAGGAACGGCAAAGCTGCCCCTCTCTCTAAGGAAAATCGTCTTTCAGACGAAACAGGATGCGTAGCATCCGTTCGTAGGACGATACACCCGGTGGGTGTTCGTTCTACGGCAAGCAACGTCTTTGGGTGACCACACCCAAAGACCACAAAATTTCCAATTTTGTGCTTGTTAGGGGCAAATGCCCCTAAGACCCTGTGTTCGGAAAAAGACAATGTTCAAGGAGAAAATCATGAGAGAAAGAAATAAGCGAATCTGGATTCGCATGACAGAAGAAGAATATAATGATTTGGAAGAAAAGCGAAAGAGATCCGGTTATCCCCGTGAAGTATTTCTCCGGCATCTGATTGCAGATGGAACTGTCCGGGAAGCCCCTCCTGTGGATTATCCAAAACTGCTGCTTGCACTCAGCCGGATCGGAAACAATCTCAACCAGATCACTGCGACCGCCAATACCATTCACTACATTGACCCGCAGTCTTTGGAAGAAACGACCGGAGATCTGAAGCACATTCTGAAAGAGATCCACCGTTCTTTTCTGATCCCAGATCAGCAAAGGGTCACAGAAGAAACCGCTTCTGGTTTGCAGCACATTTTTCTGGAGGTGCAGAAAGTGCTGGTGGGACAGGAAGCAGCTGCTGATCCGGACGCAGTGCTGCAATACATTCAAGATGCGGTTTTGGAACAGTCGAAGAAAGACAATCAGACAGTTCGTCAGAAACGGCAGGAAGCAGACTGGAAAGAACAGCTGCGTGAAGTGCCGCCGCTGTACCAGCCATTTCAGGAAGGAGAAGACGTATGCTAGATATTGCAGTAACGATCATGTCGATCAGCAGCTTGACATTGGCAACAGACATGATCATATACCTGATCAATGGTAAAGGAATGTTTCCTTACGCAGAGGATGTCAAATATATGCGGTATGTCTATGGCATTCTCTCTCTTGCAGTGACCGTAGGAGCATTTGTTGTATTTTTCACCAGATCAAAATCTCTATGAAAGGAAGTTGTTATGTTATACATCATCATTGGAATTGCAGCACTCATCATATACCCATTTTTGGGTATCGTTATTCAGGACAAATCGATTTTCATCGGAAGTGTCATTGTTAGTATTCCTGTTGTGTTTTTGGTATGGTATTTGTTTTTTTCAAAATGTTTGTTCTGATTTCTTTGGTACGATGATCGGCATACCAAAACATTTGAAAGGAGATCATCATGTCATACATCATCATTGGAATTGCAGCACTCATCATATACCCACTCTTGAGTATTGCTGCAATTCAAGAAAAAGCGATTTTCATCAGAAGTACCATTGTCAGTATTCTTGGTATGGCATTTGTTTTTTCCACAGGGTTTGTTCTGATTTCTTTGGTACGATGATCGGCATACCAAAACATTTGAAAGGACGGTGAAAACATGGCAACTACATCGATCTGGGCAATCAAAGGCACTGCTGCTGCAATTCGGCGAGTAGAAATGTACATTGAAAACCCAGAAAAGACAATCGAACAAACTGGACTGGAGTATCAGAGCAGTCTGCATCAGATCGATCAGAACGGCAGCATGATACACGAGTACAGTCCGGAGGAACTGGAGCAAGAAAAAGTCTGCTATGTGTCTGGTATCAACTGCACTGCTCCCAACGATGCCTGCGAAGAATTTGCAGCTGTCTATGATCTCTGGGGAAAGCCCTGCAAAGGCAGAGTGTGTTACCATGGCTATCAGTCCTTCCGGGAAGGCGAAGTCACCGCAGAGCAAGCACACGAGATCGGCGTGAAACTGGCGGAGCAGCTGTGGGGTGATCGGTTTCAGGTTGTGGTTGCAACGCATCTGAATACCGGTCACTATCACAATCACATCATGCTCAATGCCATCGCCTTTGCAGATGGGTACAAATTTGTCAACCGCAAGTCTGACTATCAGCAGATGCGGAAGGTGTCTGATGATCTATGCCGGGAGTATGGGTTGTCTGTCATTGAACACCCAGGACAAAGCGGCAAACATTACGGTGAATGGAAAGCGGAACAGGAAGGCAGACCGACTCAGCGTGGTGATATTCGCCTGGATCTGGATGTTGCCATTGAAAAGCTGGGCAGCAAACCAATTGACCGATCCAGACGACCAACGGTGCGTGGAGATATACGGCTGGACTTCGATGCAGCTGCCATGCAGTCTGATACCGTACAAGATCTGATCCGGCAAATGGAGGAAATGGGATATACCTGGAACTTCTCCGGCAAGTATCCCAAAATCAAACCGCCTGGAAAAGATCGTTACTTTCGCCTATATAAACTGGGAGCCGGTTATGACAGTCTGGAAACGCTGGCAAAGCGAGTGCTGCATATGCAGGAAGAAACTGCCCATAAAGTCAGAATGCCGTCTGCCTATTATCGCTATCACGGAAGCTTTCACAAGCGAAAGAAAGCAACTGGTTTTCTGGCACTGTACTACTATCATTGCTATCGAATCGGTGTATTTGCCAAGCGAACATACCCCAAGTATACGCCGGAATTTCGGGAAGCACAGAAGCAGCTGCATGAAATGTCAAAGGCAGCTGCTTTTTTGCATGGTGCAGACATTCACAGCAAGGAGCAGTTTCAAAGCTACCGGGAAAAGCTGAATCAGGAAATCCAGCTGTGTGATACGCAGATCAAGGAATTGCAGCAGCAGCTTGCTGTAAGCAATGACCCGGCAGAAAATGAAGCACTGGTGCATCAGCTGGACAGGCTGCACCAACAGCAACAGAATTTCGCAGAACAGAAACGACTTTGCAAGATTGTTGCCCAGCAGCAGGTACAGGAAGAAGCACCGCCGCAGCCACAGGAAACTGAACCGACAGCATCGAAGAAACAAAGTGGTGCGATCGGAGTGGAATAATCATACATTTGACAAAAGGAGTGATGTTATGGTAAACTGGATGGAATATATGAATTATGATACATTGCGGCGATTGGTAAAAAAATACGAAAAGCCCAACCGAAAAAATTCTCTGATTTTGATTCCGTTTTCAGCATTTCCTAAGGTCGAGGAAAAAAACAATGTTCGGGAATATGAATGGTGGGCTCATGCGGTGGAAGCTGCTCTTTCACAGGAAAGTTTCGCTTTTGTCGTTGCCAATTACACCATACGCTGCATCTGTGTCAAAAAGGAGATTTCCAAGATGCAATATGAAGTTACCATTTCTATTCCCTATGGCAGACGTTCTGCATACCAAGATCTTTTGTATGATATTTGTCAATGCATTTCTGATGACGGCGATGTCACACTGTTTGTCAGCAATAACCCTTATGCTCTGAAAGCCTATGCGACAATCACAGAAATACAGGAATCTAGGATTGATGCCATTAAAAGTTTGATCGAAAGCAATGCAGTTTCCTGCATTCATGAAAAAGGATTGGCTGAACTCATGAAAGAAGCTGGTGTAGGCAGACTGTACAATCTGATGCAGCTTCCACGTCAGGAGAAGAAGGAGATATTTTGCCAGCTATTTCAGAGTAACTTTTATTTTTGTGAAGAAGAGGCACTCCAGAAGATAGGATATGATGCAACAGTGTCTTTCCCAAGAAAAAAAGTCTTTATTTCCTATTGCCATAAGGACAAAAAGATTGTTAATGCAATTACCGACTGTATGGAAGAAAGCGGCATGAATCTGTGGATTGATAAAAAGAGTATTGATTATGGAGAAAATTTATCTGCTGCCATTGCAAGTGGAATTGCTGAATGTGACCTTGCTGTTTTATTTTTAAGCACCGGATATTCTAATTCTCAATATGCAAAATTTGAACTGCAAAACATTGTGTGTGATATGATTCAGAAAAAAATACGATGGTTTATTGTAAAGCTGGATCAGGTAGATGTGCAGGAAATTTTGCCAGTGCTCTCTAATTATAAGTACTATGATTTTAGTATCGAAAAGGATATTTTTGATCTAACCGCAGAAATTCAAAAGATTTTGAAACGCTGTGAAGCCGAAAAATAAAAGACAACAAAAAATATGAGAACGAAAGTCATTCGCTTTTCCAAAAGAAAACGAATGGCTTTTTTCATATATATACATATTCAAATTCAAAAAGAAAAAAGGAGTTGATCGAACATGGATGAAGGCGTACAGGCAGCAGGAGCAATGCTCTATGTCCTTTCCGAATCCGTCATGCTTGCGACTGATCTGTTGGTTGCAACTGTAAAAACGACTGGATCAACCGGAAAGGCAGTCGCAGCAATGCTGGCTGCTCACTGGAAGAACAGCACACAAAAAGAAATGGGTGAGATCTCATTAAAAGCAATGGTCAGACGAAAAGAACCGTTTGATATGCTGGCAATGGACACCGTCGATGCCGGGAAATTCAGGCGGCTGGCAAATCAAGTGGGTTTGCTGTATAGCATTCGTGCAGACAAACCGGATTACGATGATATGACAGTAGATGGACTGACCTCAGTTCTCTATCGGCAGCAGGATGCTCCTCTGGTCAAAAGTATTCTGGAGCGGCTACATATCAATACACTTGTGACCGCACAGACAGAAGATATTGCAGAGATCACGCCGGAACAACAGAATGCACTGCAAAATGCAGAAAATCCAGCTGCTGCACCTGTCACAGAAGAAGCACCTGTGATGCAGCAAGTTGACGATATGACAGCGATGCAGCAAGTTGTACGGCAGCAAATGGAGCAGAATCTGACATCAAGTGCCGGAATGTCAACCGCAGACCTGTTGGATCGCAATCGGCAAGGTGCAGAAAAAGAACCAAAAAAAGAAATGCCCCTGGCGGAGGATCTTCCGAAGATGGATCCAATGCAGGGGCAGTCTATTACTGATCTGCAAAAGCAATTGACGGATCAGATGCAGGAACACCTAAAAAAACCAGTCCGAAAAGGACAGTCACTGGATCTGTAGGAGGTCAAGCAGAATGGAACAGGAAGCACAAGCATTTTCTCCCAGTTCTCTGTATGAAAATGGTTTGAAAATGCTAAAGTACGAATCTCTATTGCAGGAGTTTCTGCGATTTTATGCAAGGTATCAAGGCACGCTTGATCTGGAAAATAGTATTTTGCTGTTTCAATCGTATCGGCAGGATCCAGAAGCCGGATACGCACAGACACTGGAGGAATGGAATGCAGACGGCAAAAAGATCTGTTATGGAGAAAAAAGCAGTCTTTTCCTATATGCTCCGAAAAATTTCCAGGGACGTACTAAAAAAATAGAGGAACGAGAGATGATTCCGCTGTTTACAGAACGGCAAACAGAAACTTGTGAAAAATACCGGAACAGATCGGCAGAACACCCGTTTCATCTAAAAGAGTGCGGCGAGATTCCCAAAGCAAGTGACGAAGAAATGCTGCAAATCTGTGTGAACACTGCGATCAGCTGTATGATGTCAAAAGGATGCGGAATGCCAGTTTTCGTAGAACCAGATACTGAAATATCATTGAAAGATCCAGTTCGATATAGTCCTAACACCAATCGCCTGTATATTGCCAAGGGAGCAGCTTATGATGATGTTGCCTTTGCAATCATGCGGGAGGCGATCTATAGCAAGCAGTTTCAGCCGCTACAATCCGACGATTTTTACATACAGCTCAAAACACAGGCTGCATATGCGGCTCAGACTGCTGCCTATCAGATGGGCATTGAGAAAGCGTTTCCGATGGAAATGATTGCAGAAATGCCGGAAATCGGTCTTTCTGGCATCCCGAAAGGAATTCAGTCTTTGCAGGAAGATTGGATTCGGATCTCACAGCAACTGAAACAGGAGAATCCGCAGAATACCGTGCAGGAAACACCGCCGGAAACAGAACCGCCAACTCCCATCGAACTTTCGGAGGAAGAAAAATTGGAGATCCATCAAGAGGTTGAGGATTTCTTTTCCGGAATTGCATCCGAGGTCGATCAAAGACAAGAAGATACGGCTTCGGAAGATCCATTTATGAGTTGGAGTGAACTATTTCCGGAAGATACAGCTTCCCCAGAGAAAAACAAAAACTGGGAGGATGCTTTGGATTTCAGTGATTTTTCAAGCACAGCCAATAGCAGCGGACGAAAGCGTTCTCATGCCGCAGAATTATAACGGAAAAATCAAGAAGGGTGGTGATTCCGATGCACAATGCAGTTGAAAATAAAATGAAACGAGGTGAAAAGGTGTGGCAATACTCTCCCCTGATGAAGCCAGAAGAATGGCAAGAATGGAATTTGCGATCGTCGTCCAGACAGATCTGTGTGCGTTTCTGAATGCTGCACAGAACTTTCCCAATATGTCCAAGGAAAATATTTGTCTGCTGATTCTGCAATTTCCCGATGCGACCGATCTTCTGACAGAAACCGAATGGCGGCAGTGCGGCAGTACACTGCTGCCCAATGCACAGGCAATCACATTGATCACAGACGAAAAAAACGTGGTTTACGTCTATGACATCAGTCAGACAAATAAGCATACCGCAGAAGAACCAGTGCCAGATGCAGAAAAAGCGTATCACGCATTGGTAGACGTGCTGAAAACCGATGTGATCGAACTGGAAAATACCCAGGAACGTATGGCATATTATCACGAAAAGAAGTGGTACGTCAATCTTCGGACAAATTATGAAGACCGCTTCTATTACATCATCTGCCATCTGATTGCTCAGGTCCTTGAAAGCGAAAAGGATATTGATTCCATCACAGCTTGTGATATGGCAGCATACATGATTTGCCGTAAGTACGGTGTCAGTACCTCGAAGATCAACACAAGTGTGCTGCAAAGAGCCATATCCAGACTTTCCGCAGGCGGACAGGAAAAGACCATCTATGCGGCGATGAACTGCCTAAACGCTCCTGTTTTCCGGGATTTGAAAGCAATCTACACTGGTCAGACCAAGGACCGGGAATTGCAGCGAAAGAAAGAGGAAGAAGAACAGGCAAAAAAAGATGCGGCTCAAAAAGAAAAAGAGGAAGCCCGTATCCAACTGCTCGCAAATCAGCAAGCGTATCAAATGGCTGAAATGCTGGCACAGCAAAAAGTCGATGCATTTATACAGTCTGTTCCAGCACCGCTGCGTGGTGTTTTGGAGAAGATCCGGAGGAAAGAATCATGAGAAAGACAAAACAACAGCAAAATCGACAGCTGTTTCTGATCTATGGGATCATCTATGTCTTTTTGGTGTATCTCTGTATTGTCTTTGCTCCCTATTGGACAGGGACACTCATCGATTCTCTCCCCAAAATGGCTGCAATGCCTAAAAGTGCATTCTGGCATCTGCAAAAAAGTTCATATACGTTTTCAATGATCTTGATCGTTACAGTGATCTATGCCATTGTGATACTCGTGTATCATTCCAGCCGACGAAATACCCGTTTTGGCGAAGAACAAGGCTCTAGCCAATGGGGCGATGTCAATCAAATCACCAAAAAGTATCAGAGTAAGAAACCGATCTGTTACACAATTGAAAAAGAGGAAAACGGGAAAGTAACGCAGGAGAAAGTTGAAGTTGCATTTCCTAATTTGATCCTCACAAAAAAGATGCTGCTGAGCATCGACGCACAGAGCCATCGGCGAAATCTGAATGTCTTGGTGATCGGTGGATCTGGTGCAGGTAAGACCATGTTCTAGGCCCGCCCCAATCTGCTGCAAGCCAATACAGGATATATCGTTCTGGACCCAAAGGGCGAACTGATAGAGGATTGCGGTGGATTTCTGAAAAAGCAGGGATACACTGTGTGGGTACTAGACCTGAAAAATCCAGAGAATTCAGATGGATATAACCCATTTGATTTTCTGGAAACGGAAGATGATGTACTGATGCTGGTGGACAATCTCTTTGATAATACCACAGATAAAGATGCTCGAAAAGGCGAACAAATTTGGGATGATGCCGCAAAAGCACTGCTGCGTTCCCTGATTTTTTATGTGCGAGAGATGCTGCCGCCGGAACAGCAGAATTTTAGTTCCGTTATGAAGTATCTGCGTAGAGCCAAGACGGAAGAAGATGAAATGGGCAATCCCAAACCCTCTCAGCTGGACTGCGATATGATGGAATTGCAGCGGAAGTTGGAAAAAAGCAACCGAAAAGCGGAAACACACCCGGCTTACCGTGCCTATCAGGAATACCGCAGCGGTGCAGCAAGGACCATGCAGTCCGTCCTGTTTACGTTAAATGCCAGGTTGTCAAAATTCAACGTACAGAGCATTTCCGATCTGACTAGTCACAACGACCTAAAGTTGAAACGCATGGGCAAAGAAAAGATCGCCATATTCGCAGTGATCCCAGATGATACACCGGCATACAACTTTCTGGTTGGTATTCTGTATACGCAGCTGTTTCAGCAGCTATACCGCAGTGCCGATCTGTATCCCGGAAAAAAACTGCCTGTTCCAGTACATTTCCTGATGGACGAATTTGCAAACGTTGCCCTGCCGAAAGGCTTTGACAATCTGTTGTCCACCATGCGGCAGCGGCAGATCTTTTGCTCGATCATTTTGCAGAATCTCTCGCAGCTGAAAGCCCTATACGAAAAGCAGTGGGAGTCCATTGTGGGCAACTGCGATTCGTTTCTCTATCTGGGCGGCAATGAGCAAAGTACCTTCGAGTATGTTTCCAAGCGTTTGGGAACGGAAACCCTTGATACAAACACCACTGGAAAATCCAAGGGCAGAAACGGCAGTTACACTACCAATTATCAAACGACAAAGCGTGAGTTGATGCAGCCGGACGAAGTAGGGCGGCTGGATAATGGATATGCGATCTATTTTATGCGTGGCGAGTATCCAGTGATCGATCAGAAATATGATGTCTGGCATCACCCCAACATTCATGAAATTGGTCTGGGCGGTGCTGCCCCCTACAAGCATGGCGTGATCCGTCAGCAGATGCAAGAAAATGCAAATGCAGAACAAAGGTCAGAAGCATTGCAGGAATTTTTCAAACAGCATACTTTGCAAAATGGCGTTGTTCAGTTTGCAGTCAATGAATCAGAAACCACAGAAACAGATTGGATGCAGTATGCAGCCATTCTGCTGAAACAGAAAGGAAAGAAAGAAAATGAAGATCAATAAGAAAAATTGGAAGATCATAGCCGTGTGCAGCGTATTGATCGCTTGCTTTTTCGCATTCTCTATGTTGGCATTTGCTGAACCGGCAGCAGATGCCAGCGGTGCAGCAAATGCAGTGTGGTCATTTAATGATGTCATTTCCACCATTGTGCAAGCGGTCGGAGCTTTGGTATCGCTTGTCAGTATCGTGTTTTTGGCGGCATCCATTGCTGGTCATGATACCTCTCAGCGTGTCAGTGCCGGACTGGGACTTGCTGCCGGACTGCTGATCGCCTTTGCACCGACGATCCTTTCCTCGATCGGGATCGGAAAATAAGGAAAGCTTGCCGGAAGAAAGGAGGGATGCCATTTGGAATGGCTTTCTGCATTTTTGGACATTATGTTCGACACTCTGAATTCCGTCATTCAGAATATGGTCGGATTGCTTTCCCAAAGCCCTGAAGCATTTAATGGTACATTGTATGATTTTGCAAAAGGATTAAACTCTGTATTTCAGGCAACTGGTCTTGCACTGGTCGTGCTGTTCTTTTTTATCGGGTTGTCTGATCCGTCACATAATCTGGCAGAGATCAAACGACCAGAAGCAATTATTGCTGAATTTGCCCGCTTTTTGCTCTGCCAGCTGGTGGTAGCAAATTCTTATCTGATCTTGCAGCAGATCTCTGCAATCGGTACAAGTCTGATCTCAACAGCATGGAGTGCTGTGACAAGCGGCGGCGGAATGCCCACCATATCTGCTGACGGTACAGTCAAGGAAGCACTGAACGAAGTAAAGTTCAATATTCTCTCGATCTCCACAGACATGATCATGCTGATCCTGCTGAACTTTATTATGATCGTCACCCTTGGCATTATCATCATATATATTTCCGTGATCGCCTATGTACGCTTTTTCAAAATATATATGTACATCGCCATTGCACCGCTGGCATTGTCCACTTTTGCTGCCAGGAACACCTCCGAAGTTGGAAAACAATTTCTGAAAAGCTTCTGCGGTGTGTTGCTGCAAGGTTTGGTTTTAGTGCTTTCACTGCTGATGTTTGCCATGTTTTTTAGTAATACGACCATTGATGGCGGCGATGGAGCGATCACAGTTGTCTGGGAATATTTTATTTCTATGTTTGGTCAGCTATTTGTTTTAGTAACTGTGGTCAAAGGTTCAGATCAAATCATTCAGAAAATGCTGGGCATATAAGGAGGAACACATGGAAGTCAAAATGAACAAGGACATTCGGGAGTACAAGTCAAAGAACTCTCTGAATCTAACACTTGTGCAGACTTTTGTTGGCGTGATCGGAGTAATTGCCAGCGGATTTACGATTTTCGCACTTCGTCGTGCCATCGGACCTGGCACACCCGTTCCGGCATTCGTCGGAACGGCAGTAATGCTGCCGTTTGCATTGATCGGCGACTTCGGACCGAAAATCCAGGGCTTATCCACACGCACCTTTGTTCTGCTGTGGTTTCGGTTTTTGTTCCTGGAAAAACGCGAACTGAAGTTTGTCGGAAACAATTTCATCCGAAAAGAAGCAGAAATGATGCAACAGGAAGGAAGTGATGATGGTGGAATCTCTGAAAAAGATACTACCAAAACCAAGAAGAGAATTTTATCCTTTGCCCAAAAGCGTACAGGAAACGATACCAGTACAGCGGCTCTGGAAGGACGGCATATTTCAAAGCGGAAAAAGCTGCACAAAGACATTTCGGTTTGAAGATATTAACTATCAAATTGCCGGAAACGATGCTCAGAGTACAATGTTTCTGAATTATTCCAAGGTACTGAATAGTTTGGATGCAGACAACTTTGCACAGATCACAATTCGTAATCACAAACGAAACATGATTGAATTTAACCATGATGTGCTTTTCCCCATGCGTAATGATAATCTGGATTGTTATCGAAAAGAATACAATCAGATTCTTTCCGATCACGCCAACGAAGGCAATGGAATTGTACAAGAGAAATATCTGACAATTACCACCTCCAGTGATAAGGATATTCAGACAGTTCGCAATCAGTTTTCCCGAATTGAAACAACATTGAACACCAAAATGGAAACGTTGGGTTCTGGCATGACGGCATTGGATGCCAGAGATCGTCTGCGAATCCTGCATAGCTTTTTCCGGAAAGGCGAAGAAACTATATTCTCCTTTGATCTGTCAGAATCGATGCGGCTGGGACGGGATTTCCGGGATTACATTTGTCCTGATGCCATGGAGATACAGAAAGATTGTTTGAAAATTGGCAGCCGATATTGCCGAACTCTATTTTTCAAAAGCTTTTCTACCTATATTGACGATGCCATGATCAAAGAGATCTGCGACATGGACAGAGATATGATGCTGAGTATCACCATCAATCCACTTTCCATGGAAGCCGCCAATCGTCTTGCTGACCGTCAAACAGACAATGTAGAAACCAACATTGCCAACTGGCAGCGGCGGCAAAACAAAGCTAACAATTTCTCTGCGATCATCCCATACCATTATGAACAGCAGCGAAAGGAATGCCGGGAATTCCAGGAAGATCTGCGAAACCGGGATCAACGAGTATTTTTTACGACGATCACGCTGGTGCATCTGGCAGATACGCTGGACGAACTGGATGCAGACACTAGAAAACTGCAAGCGATCGCCGGAAACAAAGGCTGTCAGCTTGCACCGTTGGTCTATCAACAAGTGGACGGCTTAAACACGACACTTCCCTATGGTATTTGCAGAGTGTCTGTGGATTACACCATGACCACAGAAGCCTTATCTGCATTCAGTCCGTTCAATACCCGTGATCTGAATCACCCTCACGGTGTATATTTCGGACAAAATCTGGTCAGCGGCAATATGATCCTGATCAATCGGCTGATGCTGCAAAACAGCAATTGTTTTATCTTAGGAGTATCTGGTTCCGGAAAGTCCATGACCGGAAAGAACGAGATTCTTTCCATCGTTCTGAACACAGATGCAGATGTCATTCTGATCGATCCGGATCGGGAGTACGGCAAGCTGACCCAAAAGCTAAACGGCGAACTGATCTGTTTGTCCGAAGTATCTGAAAACCATATCAATGCCATGGACTTCCGTCAAGCACATGACGAAAGCATTGAAAATGCCATTAAACGAAAGCAAAGTTTTGTACTTTCGCTGTGTGAGGAAATCATTGGCGGAAACATCGATTCCAAGGCTCGCTCTCTGATTGACCGGTGCAGCGGCAATATTTATCGCCGTTACATTAAGGAACAGAAAGAGATGCCGACTTTGCGAAGCTTATATGAAGAACTGAAAGCACAACCGGAAGAACTGGGAAAAGAACTGGCATTGGAAATTGAACTGTACGCCACCGGTTCTCTGAACACATTTGCACAAACAACAAATGTAGATACAGAAAACCGGCTACTTTGCTATGACATTCATGAAATGGACGAGGATCTGATGACCGTAGGAATGTTGGTAGTGCTGGACAGCATTATGAACCGCATTTCCCAGAACCGGGAGGACGGCAAAAAGACATTTATCTTTATTGATGAGATCTATTTGCTTTTCCGGCACGAATACACATTTAAATTTTTGTCACAGCTATGGAAAAGAGTACGAAAGTACGGCGGCAGCTGCACCGGTCTGACGCAGAATGTAGAGGACGTACTGCAAACCAGAGAATCCCGTGCGTTGATTGCAAACAGTGAAATGCTGGTCATGCTGAATCAATCTGGCACAGACCGTCCAATATTGGCAAATATGCTGAAGATCCCGGAATCGCAGCTGCCATACATCACAGGGGTCAGACCTGGACACGGGCTTTTGAAAGTGGGTTCTGCACTGATCCCCTTTGGAAATGAATTCCCGAAGGATACCGAACTGTACCAGATCATTACGACCAATCAGGATGAGATCCAAAAAAGCAAGCAAAAAGGCGGTTCGTAAAAACAAAATACTGGAAAAGGGGTGATACCCATGTAAGAAAAACATACGAAAAGCCGAAAAAAGTTCAAAGGAGGAATGTGATGCGTATCAAAAATCGCTGCCTTGCAATTGTGGCAGCAGGGGCTTTGGCAATCAGCACGATCCCAATTCCTACTGCATCCGCAGAATCGTGCTGCGTAACAATGCGGAACATCGGAGAGGATTATGGCGTTTCCAATATTTACGTTCGGAAAGCTTCTGATGACTCTCTTTACTGCAAAAACCCAACCATAAAAGATAATGCTGTAACTTTCACGATCGATCCTGATGAAACCTATCGGGTATTCGTCACCTATTTTAAGAAAGAAAACGATGAACCGATCGGAACTGCATGGCTAAAATACACCATTGCAAATCAAACCGGCACATTGGAATCAGCAAAAACTTGGTATGTCAGCCCAAATAAACCAGTGAATTCTGGGGAGCTGTTATGGCTGTTTGATGCAACAACTGCGGAAAGAATCGCAAGTTGGAAAAATGATGGGATTACAACAATAGATGTGCCACTGGAAGAAAATCATTCGTACTGTGTTCATCCATTTATTTCTGACAATCCTGTACCCGATCTTTATTTTTCCGTCAGTAGTTTTGAGTTCTCTCCGGCTTCGGAGATCCTCCATGGTGACGTAACCTTGGACGGAAAAGTAGACATTCGTGACGCAGTATTGTTGTCCAAGGCGGCATCAGGAATGGTAACGCTGAATGATCTGGCGGCAACGAATGCGGATTGCAATGCAGATGGAGAATTAGGGATAAATGATGTTATGGTATTGATTCGTTTTCTGGTACATTACATTAATGTACTGCCATCTATAGAATAGAGAAAGGAATGGATTATAAGCATGAAAAAAACAATCATTTGTGCGGCTGCAATTCTGGCAGCCGGAGCATTCAGCTGCAACATGGCATTCAGCTGTGTATCAGGCAGCACTGCGTTTTCGCCGATCACCGCATTGGCAGCAGAAGCAGCTACTGGTAATCTGATCGTCAACATCAGCGGTGTCAAGACACTTTCTGGTGTCACGATCACCGTCACCGGAAACGGAAACACTTATACCGCAGTGACCGATGCCAAAGGACAGGCGATCTTCTCCAAACTGCCGGTCAATGATGCTGCCGGAAATGCGATCACCTATACCATCAAAGAAACCATACCGGACGGATACATGGCAGCATCGGCAATGACTACCACCATCAGTGCCGGAGCAACGGTCATTGCATCGATCCCAAACACAGAAAAGACATATACTATCGCCATTGACTGCAAGGATTACAAAACGGACAGCACTACGCCCAGCGGCGATGCAGTTCTGAACGGCGGTTCGTACACTGTCTACCATGATGATGTTGCCTACGGTACATACTCCATCGGTGCAGACGGAAAATTGTGCGAGTTTACGCTGCACGGCAAGGAATACGAGGGCAAATGGGAGGTGCAGATGGACACTGCTCCGGTGGGCTACTACATGACCGGCGAAAAGCAGGAACTGGGATACTATGACGGTGACACGTGGATCGCACTCAACAGCAGTTTCCCCCAGTACACCCACGCCACCATGCACCTGAGTTTGATTCCCATCAGCGGCAGACTGGCAGTGCAGGCAAATGCGGACGATCAGATTCGCATCTGGCTGAAGTCCTCCGGCAGCTATGAGAAGTGCAAATCGTCGGAACGTGCGACACTGACCATCGAAGAAAGCGGCAAGGCAGTGCAGACTGGTCTGCTGCCTTTCGGCACATACGTGGTAGAAAATCTGACCACAGGAGAAACCGTGACCCAGAAGATCACTACCTATGGATCAATCGTTCCGGTAGAATTTGAGCATTCCATTGCACCGGCAATCACCGCATACAAGATCACATTTGCCACAGACGATGGAAAAGTTCCCACCGGCGGTGTGTACAACGTGCTGGACGAAAACGGCAATCAGGTATATCGGTTTAGTCCGACCAATGGTGAAGCAGTGATCCCGAATCTGGAGAGAGGAAAGAAGTACACCGTGCAGGAAATCATGGCACCGGATGGCTACATTGCGGACAAGGAAACCTATACCTTTACGGTAGATACACAGAAGCTGGTTATTTCCTATCATTTGATTTCCGTTACAACAACGGCTTCCACAACTGTAACTAGCACCACAACGACAACAACAACTTCTGATGCAGAAAAGCGTTCTATTACCTACGAACTCTACGACCAGACTGAAAAAACACTGCTGTCCAGCGGCGATTATGATACCAGCACAAGGAAAGTAGAACTTCCGCCAGATTGGACACCAGACAGCCGTTATTGGTTAGTTCTGGAGGAACGTGTGGTCAAGCCGGATGGCATGATCTCCTCTGCAACGAAAGAATGCGTCATTTTACATCGTGATGGAACGTGGGAACGGTATCAGGAAAGCACTTCGATTCTATATGGCGATGTCAATTTGGATGGAAAAGTGGATATTTCCGATGCTGTTCTGCTAAACAAAGCTGCTTCCGGAATGGTGACGCTGAATGATCAGGCGGCAAAGAACGCAGACTGCAATGATAATAGCGAGTTGGGTGCAGATGATGCTGTTGTCCTGTTGCAGTTTTTAGTACACGTTGAGAATACGCTGCCGGTAAGGAATTGAGGACAGGACAATGAAAAAGAATCGCATTTTTGCATCATTTTCTACAGTTCTGTTTGCCGCAGCGGCTGTGCTGCACCCATTTCCTGTACAGGCTGCCGGAGATACGACAGTGCATCTGGTTGCAAAAGGTAGTCTGCCCTACTTTTCCGGAGCAGCCGTTGACCTCAGCGACCCAAACAACGATATGTACTTTGTTTTACAGCATACCCGTGGCGATATGTACATCAATGGCTTTGGCATCGGCTTTTCCGTTTTCCTGGGAGATGGCTTAACGTTCCCCATCCCAGCCGGAGAAGAAACAGACAGCTGGAATCTCTCTTATCATCTGACCGGTTACGACACACAAGCAGAAGAACTGGACATCACAAAAGCAATCCGTGGAAAAAGCGGACAAGATGTCACAATCGAAGTAGAAACCCCAGTGTTAATCACAGGAACTGTAACCATTTCCGCAGCACCTGGCGATCACATTTCCATTGTTCCAGAAGATGATCCGGAAAACACAGAGCGTATGGAATACTATCGCTCTATCACCGGCAATGCAGAAACCGATGTAACGGACACCTCTTATGGAGCGTTGGACTGTGCCGATTTTATTATGCCGGAAAATGGTACAGTCACACTACAGCTTGCTTTTGACAACTATGCCATAGCAGATACAACTGTACAGAAAACTGAGGAATTTTCAGTATCCGAAATGGGCGATGAAAAAGCGATCTCTTTTTCCGGTGCCAGTCCTTCTGTTCTGTACGGCGATGTCAATCTGGATGGAAAAATTGACATTGTAGATGCTGTATTGCTGAACAAAGCGGCATCTGGTTCGATCACATTGAATCCTCAGGCACTGAAAAATGCAGACTGCAATGCAGACGGTGAACTGGGAACGGATGATGCACTGGTTCTGCTGCGATTTATGGTGCATCTGATTACAAGTTTGCCGGAGTAAATCTACGCCATATGAAAGGTCGGGTGATTCCCATGTGATATATATCTTTTCAAAACCGCACCTGCAATCAAGAAAAGAATAGGAAATAACTATGCAATTTTTAACTGTGTGCTGTACTGTGAATGATACAGAGATTACAGCTTGCTTTGTTGGCAGCGAAGGAAAAGATGCTCTCTGCCGACAAGGGCTGCAATCTCTCTATCATAAATACGGCACATCTTATCAGCCAAAATGGCTTGAATATCGGGATACCAAAAAGCCAGAAGAATTTGTACACATCGATTATTAGGAGGAATCATTATGCGAAACAAAAAAGGCATTCTCTTTTTGCTGTCACTCTCGTTGCTTTGTGGCTGTTTTACCGGCTGCAAAAAGAACAATGATGACAGCAAGAAAGCAGAAGAAACCACGCAGACGACTGTGGTGAGCAGCACATTTTTGGATGCAACAATGAACAGCACAGAAACGACCCTAATCTCAACACATTCCCCGTTATATCCTGAAGGAGCAAACACTATGCCAACCTATACCACAAGATCAGATGAATCCTCTGCTCATGTAGAATACAGCAGAAATGCAATGCAGCCGACTACGATTGACGGGATCGCTGGATATTATGCTCCGGTGGTGGAAATTCCGGTGGACTGTACCAAGATCAATGACAATGCGTTTGAGAATAACCCAACCGTGCAGACACTTTCTTTTCAGAATCCCTATACAGAGATCGGAAGCTATGCTTTCAGCAACTGTAGCAGTCTGAGAGATGTGACGTTTCCAGAAAAGCTACAGACTATTTCAGACAGTGCGTTTCAGGATTGTACCGGAATCAAAGAACTGGAGATCCCGGAAAGTGTAGAAAGCATCGGAAACACCGCCTTTTATGGCTGCACGGGAATGTACAAGCTGACGCTGCATGAGGGGTTGAAATCCATTGGTGATACTGCTTTTTACGGTTGCAGCAGCCTGATCAATGTAGTTATTCCAGATGGTGTGACAGAGATCGGAGATTATGCTTTTGGGAATTGCAAAAGCTTGCTGAATATCACTATTCCGGAATCTGTTGTCAAATGCGGACTGTATCCGGCAAGCGGTTCAGCAGATGTACCTGTGGAACAACAGCAAACGATCCAGGTTTTTGTAAAGGAAGGTTCCTGGATCGACCAGAATTTCGATATGGTGTTCCAGGGCATCAAATGCCTGAAGGTGTATCAATGAGGTGAGGAAAATTGTCTGATATTCGGAGAAGAAACACAGAAAACCATGAGATACATCAACATCAGGATTCTGTCCCCACTCAGAAAAAGACGTACATTCTAAAGAAAAAAGAAACGATTACGCAAAGAGGATCTCCTGATACATTTGTACAGCAAAAGATCCGGCAGATGTGCTTAAAACCACAAAAAAGAGATCAGGCAAACGAATCACAGGAGATCCGGGAAACAGATGCAAAAATCGATCATTCCATAAAACAAGCCAGCCGTACACTCAAAAAAGCGGCACAGAGAAGCAGTATACGAAAAAAGGCAGAAGCAGAAAAGCCAGAACAATCATATTCTTTTCAACAGCCAACAGAAAAAGAAGAAGCTGTTGTGAAAAGCAGCATGGATCAGTCGATCAAGACCAGAGAAAATACGATTGGTATCCGTACTTCTACAGAAGAAGCAAAGAAAAATGTTGTTGCAAAAGAATATGCAGCGATCCGCAAAGCAGAAAAAGAAGAAAGTGCCGCAGCGATGCAAGCGAAAAGTCATGTAGCTGCGGAAACGGCAAAAGCAGTCACTGCGGAAGCTAAGAAAAATGCGGCAAAGGAAACTGCACAAAAAGCAGCAAAAAAAGCTGCTGCTTCCTCTGCGAAGGAAACCGTGAAAGCAACTGCTTCTGCAAGCGGCGGCGGTTTGGTTTTCATTGTTGGTATGATCCTTTTCATTATCTTCTGTGCTTTGGCTGTGTTTATTTGTGTGATTGGCAGCAGCAATGCCAACGAAGAACAAAATCGGCAAAATGCCAGCAATGGCACTGCTGCTGTTAGTGAAAATGTGCTGCAATACAGTAATTTGATCTCCCAGTACGCCAATGAGAATGGCATTGGCAGATATGTTGCTTTGATCGAAGCCATCATGATGCAGGAATCCGGCGGTGTTGGCACAAATGTCATGCAAGTCAACTTTGGTACAGTGACAACGGTAGAGGATTCTATCCGTATGGGCGTGGGATATGTGCGAAATTGTCTGGAAATGGCACGAGTGACAGACCCCAATGACATGGATCATATCAAAGTAGCCTTACAAGGATACAATTACGGAACGGGATACATCACCTGGGTATGGAACAATTATGACGGCGTATATTCCGAAGAAAATGCTCAGGCTTATTCTGATATGCAAAAAGCCAGTCTAGGATGGGGTATCTACGGCGACCCGCAATACGTTCCTCATGTGCTGCGATATTACAGTGTCAACAGTGGGAACGTAGAATTTATTACAGACGGAGCCACGTTTGCATGGCCCGTTCCGGGGCATACAAACATCACAAGCACTTATGGTTATCGCTGGGGAACCCTGCACAAGGGCATTGACATTTCCGACGGCGGTATCGAGGGACAGCCAGTCGTTGCTTCCCGTTCCGGAACTGTGACCAGAGCAGACAACGCTTGTCCGCATAACTATCCCAAAAACTCCAGCTGCGGCTGCGGCGGTGGTTATGGGAATCGAGTGGAGATTTCTCACGGTGACGGAACGTCTACCCTATACGGACATATGCTGACCATTACAGTATCTGTAGGACAAACAGTCAACCAAGGTGATATTATCGGATATGTAGGCTGTACCGGATATTCCACCGGCACACACTTGCATTTTGAGATCAAACAGAATGGAACACAGGTGGATCCGATGCCGTATTTGTAAGGAGAGAAGGACAAAATGGATGAAAGTATCTGTCAATTGATGAATTTTCAGCAAATCACTTTACAATGGATCGAAAAAATGCTATTCTATGATAAGGTAAGGCTAAAAGATATTCCAACAGAGATTCGAGCGACTAGTGCAGACATATACATTGTTGCATTTCGCATTAGTAGAAACATAACCTGTCAGCGGTATCTTCAAGATCTTGAAGTGCTTTGTTTGGATTTGACCGCAATGAAAAATCAAGATCCAATGAAAAGCAAACTTCTCCGGATTTTGTCAAACGCCTTAAAATTTCATGATTTTGGAGAGAAACAGGAATTTGTCAATTTTCAGAAAAATATGCCAAAAAATCTATTGCAGCAATTGCAGGCAAAAGAACAGGCTGTACAAAATAATATCAGAGATCAATTCAAGAAATAAAGAATTGGAATGTAAGGATAAAATCTACAAAAACTTTGAATTGTTCAATGAAAAAGGTGAGGCTATTGTATCTATTGTGCCGCTACAATCTCATATCATTGTAATTACAAAGGAATGCAGAAATCGTGTGTATCATTTCTATGAAAAGCACGGTTTTTTAATCACGGATCAGAAGGACATTATCCTAGAACTATATCAACAAAATTGAATTTAATATCTAAAACCGCAGGAATCTCCTATTCCCTGCGGTTTTCTTTTACCCAAAAGGAGGGCATGCTATATGAGCAATACCGTACACACACTGGAATGGCAGGGAAAAAACGGCGTGATCCGTTTAGAAGCTTCCTATCAGGCAATGCTGCAAGAGAAAACCAACAATCTGGATGGCGATATTTGTTATACTGGAAAGTTGGAAATCATAGAACGGGCAAGTCTGACAGCGTATTTTAATGACAAACAATTGGATTCCGGCTGGAATCCAGCTTCCTGGTTTCTTGTAGAATCCCCTGTACCGGGCGTGTATCAAATTCGTGACGTTCCCAAAATCGGTATCCAGACAGAAATGCGGGAAAAAGTCCGGCAATTTTTAGAGGATACCATTGCACAAGGAACACCGGTTTCGGTTCAGGCGTTTCGACTGGATCATGAATTGAAGCAAACTATGTACGATCTGGAATCTTATCAGAACACCTTGAAGGAAATCAAAGCACAGAAGGATCTTCCCACTCGTCAGGAAGCACGTCGCCGCATGAAAGCATACAATGATCTTTATAACGAGGGCGGCGAAGGATATGTTCCCTACATTCACTGCATCGAAGAACGGGACTATGCTGTAGACCAGATTGCTGTATGCCAGGAGAAAATCAAAGATCTGACTTCTCAGAAACAGCAGCTTTTATTTGACCACGCCACAGAATACTGTATTTATCAGATCAAAGAAGGCGAAGTTTATCATGGCATTCGCTTTTTCAGCAGTGAAGATCAGGAAAAAATGGGTGCCACGCTTCATCTCGGCGATTATGATATGGTATATCAGGGAACAATGGAAGAAATCAATGGAACCAATAAGCTGGATGCCATTTTTGCAAAGTGTAACCAGGATATTCCGGCAGGATATATGGGACATTCCCTCAGTGTCAGTGATGTAATCGTTTTGAAAAATGGGATCGCAGTCACTGCTTTTTCCGTTGAACCTACCGGATTTCAGGAAAAGCCAAATCTGGAGAATGAACTGTTCCAAAACGCTCAAAGAGCATTCTGTCAGCATCAGAGAAGTCAAGGCATTGCACGATAAGGAGAAATCACATGGAAAATTGGTATCGAGATGACAGCAACGGCATTCGCATTGGAAAAGACGAAACATCTTTGAAAGTGATCCTCGGAGCATGGAAAAAAACGTATGCGGATACGCTGCAAAACCGCATCGAAGTGTTGCAGGAGATCCGGCGTGTCCACGGAACAGAAGTGCCACATGTACAGGCAATGCTTCACGAAACGGAAGAAATGATACACGCTGAAGCAGAAATGCAAGACGGCTTTTGTGCTGAAGATCCAGACTGGTACGAAGCCGGAAGAAGTGCATATCAAGCAGCAGAGCAGCGATTTCAGAAGATCGCTGATACCTTACAGGCACTGACACCGAAAACAGACGCATACACCTTTTCTCAGGTGATCCTGTCCGCAAATGGAGTTGAACAAATGTGTTTCTTTTCCGGAGAGATACAGTTGGAAAGCATCAAGGAATCGGAAGCATTTCAGGCATTTCGGGAGAACATCAGCACACCGCAGCAGCTGAACGACACTGTTCAGATCGTGATTCGGAAATGTCACTATGGACAGGGATATGAAACCATACCATGTGCCAAAGAACTAACTGATCTACAGCAGAACTGGCAGCAGATCCAGCCGGAAGTCCGCTGTATCTCAGAAGAAATAACCGTTACTTCCTTATGGATCGGTGTAGAAGAAGTGATGCAGTCCTATCTGGAAATGGGAAAAGTGCTTGCAGAACACTACCGGACGCAGGAAACTGCCGGACAAGCGAAACTGTATCTTGTACCAGAAAAAGCCGGACAGCTGCATACAGCGGTCAAACAGATCAAACTCCAGACTGGCACATGGGTATCTCCGCAAGAAGCTGTGGCAGACATGAATCGAAAAGGCTGTGCAGAATATCCGAAAAATATTGCATATGTGCGGGCTGAATGCCGGAACACAGCCGGAAAAACCAAGCTAGTCGAATTGACGATGGAGGAATACGCTCTGCTGTATCAAAGAACTGAGCAGCTGCTGCATCGGCAAGCTAAAAGGAATCGTAGTTTGGGACTGTGATGCACTAAATTGACACCGGGACAGAATTGTGATAAAATAGTTAGGAACAAATATCGCATCTTACAACAGAAAGAGAAAATCAAAAAATGAAAAGAAACAAGACACTTTTTTACAGCAGTCTTATCGCAATTGCTGCTGGACTATTGTTTTTCCCAAGCCATGCTTTGGCAGAAGAACAAGCAGCACCGCCAATTGCAACAGGAACAACTGTAATTGCAACGGACACAACACAAATTCAACCAGAGTATTCCGGCTGGCAAAATGTTGACGGACAAAAATATTACTTTAACCCAGAAACGCATCAAAAAGTGACAGGAGAACAAGAGATCGACCATGTTTTCTACCTGTTCGACTGGAATGGTGTGCAGAAAACGGGCTGGCGGACGGTAAATGGCAAAAGAGTATATTTTGATCCGGAAACTGGTGCAATGCAGACTGGTTGGATCTCTGTGTATGATAGCCGGTATCATGCAGATGCAAACGGAAAACAAACTGGTGAGATCCAGGTAAACGGCACTCGTTATCTGTTGGACAATGAAACCGGAAAACAGCACACTGGCTTCTGCACCTTTTCTGATGGAACAATTTCCTATTATGCGGAAGATGGAACGATTCAAAATGGCTGGATCGACAGCCGGTATGGAAGAAGCTTCAGCAAAAACGGCATTTTGCAGACAGGCTGGCAGACGATCGACGGAAAAAAATTTTATTTTACGGAAAAAGGATTTGCCCAGACTGGTTGGAAACAGCTGGATAATAACAGATATTTTTTCAAGTCCAACGGTGAAATGCAAACTGGCTGGTTATGCCTTGATAAGACCTACTATTATTTCACAAAAGACGGAAAAAACGTCAGCGGCTGGCAGAATATTGACGGGAAACGGTATTATTTTGTTTCCGGCACAGCTTTGATGGGCTGGCAGACACTCGACGGAGAAACTTATTATTTCACTCGCAATGGCATTACGACCGGTGATGCAGTAATAGACGGAAAGACATATCACTTTGGACAAACCGGCTGCATGACACCGCGGACGATTGCTTGGCAGCAAGCAGATGGTGCAGAACAGCAACGAAGCAAATACTTGATTGGAATTCGCCGTTGGGATAATTACGTCTGGACTGTCTGTGGTGAAAATGACCAGACGATCGCCAATTCAGCGTGTGGCATCTTTTCCGTGATCAATTCAGTGTATTACAAGAAAAATGTGTTCCTTGATCCGATCACGATTGCAGACTGGACAAAAGCAAATGGCTACCGTACCGCACACGCCGGTGTCGATGTGCGTTTCTTTCCGGCATACTTAAAAACATTCGGAAAAAACTATGGCGTTCAGTACGCCGGGCAGCTGTACAGCGTAGATGCAGCATTGCAGCACGTCCGAAACGGTGGTACGATCTGTGCCAATATTCCGGGACACTGGATCTCTGTTGTGGATTACGATAAAAAAACCGGAAAATATTTACTTTTGGATTCAGCTGCTTCTTATCCCCGAACCCAAACGATTCAGTGGCAATCCACAGGCGTTGCATGGGTAAGTGCAAGTGAATTCACGCAAAACTCGGCATATCGCTTTTTTGTGAGCGGACGCAAAGTTTATGCTTTGACATATGGTAAGTAGAAAGGAATACCATGAACAAAAAAGAATTATCCGAACTGAAAAAACATTTTTCCGCAGCCAGCGACCGATTTACCATGAACCGTGTTGCTACTGCATTTGTCGATGTGGATCGGAATATCCATAACATCCAGATTCGCCCCTATCACAGCATTCCGGCAGAGGAAAATGAGTGCCTGATGGCGACACTGAAACGTGTCCTCTCCGGCACACTGGGAAAAGGACTGATCGAATATGAGTTCCCGCAGGAAACCTACGAAGAAGGCGGCAGTCAGCACATTCTTTACGGTGCATTGCAGTCTAAACTGGAAAATGAAGATGATGTGTCACTTTTGATGCACCAGATCGCCGACAATCTGGACTATCTCTCCACGTATGCCATTCTGATCGGTCAGTGCAATTACACAGTCTTTCAAAAATCCGCAGACGAAGCAGAAAATCCTTACGACACCTATGAATATCCGTTTCTGATCGCAGCCATCTGTCCGGTAGAAACACGGGTAGACGGACTGGTATACAATGAAACGGAAGAAGCCATCGAGCGAAAAACGGATTGCGACCGTGTTGTCGCAGAGATCCCCTCTGACGGATTCCTCTACCCTACGTTTACTGGCAGAGGTCCGGACGTAAATCATGTGCTGTATTCCGCTCGTAAACCGAAAAAAGTCAATATCAGCATGATAGAAGATGTGCTGGGATGTGTATTTACACTGACCGCACAGGAACAAAAGGAAACATTCCAGACACTCTTGCAGGAAATCGTAAAAGACGAACTCAGCTATCCGGTAATTACCAGCATCAATGAAAAACTCAAGGATATTGCCGCAGAGTATGCCAATGAGCCAGATCTTCCGGTCATCGATGACATTCACGTGCGGGATATTTTGCTGGATTCCGGTGTCAGTCAGGAACGTGCAGAAGCCATGCAGCAAGCATATAAGGAAGCCACCCAGGACAAGCCCATCACAGTCAATAATCTGATCGAAAGCAAGACGACCATTGCTCTGGACGGTGTGACTTTGCAAATTGCCAGTGATGCAGAGGGTAAAGTGCGTACCCAGAACACCAACGGCAGACGGTATCTGCTGATTGATCTGGACAGTCCGGAGGTACAGATCAATGGACTGATGGCAAGAGTTCCGGAACAGAAAGGAGAAAATGACGATGCAGGATAATCCGATCACAGTGGGTCAAACCCTACAGCGTGCCATTGACCGCATCATGCAGCAGCCAAAAACAGCAGACAATATTTACGACGATTCCGCTTTTCGGCAGTTTTTGCTGACTGCCGGTGCAAACGAAGAGCAGTCGCTGGTCAATCAGCTGCTGATCTATGAGCAAGCACCGGAAACAGCAGTCTACATTACCGAAGAAGAACTGCATCAGGAAAACTGGCAGGCAAAACCGGAAAGCAAGGCATTCTGGCTGCTAACGGTACAGACCAGGCACGACGACAGCTATATGAAACTGGAACGTGCCTGGGCAAGAAATGACGTGCTGGGACTGGGTGCTGTTATGCAGCGGAAATGGCGGCTGCACCCGCACTTTGAATTGCAGGAAGTGGAAATGCTGCGGAAATCCTATGGCAGCATCACTGCGGAAACGCTGCCCCTTGCCCTGAAACAAGCCGCAGAAACCGAAGTGCGGAATGGAATGCGGGCGGAGGAATGGTACGATCAGTTCCGAGAATGCACCGGCAGAGTATCTGTAGAAGAAATGCGTTCCCGTATCATGCCCACAGACGATATTCCCTTTGAGAGCGATACAAAGATCGAAGCGGAAACGGCATGGCTGGAAAAGATTTTGGTCAATGCCGTATGGCTGGAACTTCTCAGCCGCTGTGAGATCCGGTTCAATTCCTATGTGCCAGCTGGCACATTGCAGCTTCAGCCCTACTGCACCAATGAAGATGTTCTGTTTTTTCTGTTGACCAAGATCCACCGCATGACGGACAGTGTGTTCAGCGTGTTTTACGGAAAAATTCTCCCGAAATACGATGATCTGCTGAGTTTCGAGCAAAAATTCCACATTGCGGAGCCGCAGCACGAAGCACTGCCCATGATGACCATGGAAGATGAAACCACTTGCCCGGCAATGATCCTGCCGGACAGTGAAAATGAGATCGGTGGCTATGCCCTGCAACGAATCGAATATCTGGAGGACTACGAACCGGAAACTTACCTTAGTTATCTTTCCGGAGATATGCTGATCTCCCATGCCATGGACATCGCAGAAAGAGCAATGGAACGCAGCTGCGACATTGTACAGAAAGCGACAGACGGCATTTTTGAAGAAAAAGAACTGGAAAAAGCCATTGATGCGGTCAGCGATGATGCTTACCGCACCGTTTATCAGGAAATCATCACATCTTAAATTTCCAACAACAGAATACCGCAGAAAAAGCGAAATCACGATTGTGGTTTCGCTTTTTTGGATTTTCTCTTGCAAAAAGAGAGAATCTCATATATAATAGTAGAAAGGAAGAATGCAAGTTATGGCAACGATGCGAGAAGTCCAGAGCAACTGGACAGAGATCACCAATCGCCTACTGCACGACAAAGGAGAAATGCTGCAATTTCTGCGTTTCTCCGCAAACCTGTACAAACTGCCCTTTTCCAATGCGGCACTGGTGTACCGGGATAACCCCAATCTCATGTACATCGCCAGTGCGTCCCAGTGGAATCAGAGCGGACGCTATGTCAGATCCGGAGAGCATGGCATCACGGTATTTGACGAAACGCCCAGCAAAAATGCACTGCTGTTTCTGTTTGACATATCTCAGACCGACGATCCGGAAACACCAGTCACATGGCGGCTGACTGCCGCAGAAGAACCGGCGATCCGGCATATGCTGGGAACAGAACACCATGCAAGCTATGCAACTGCTGCGGAACTGTGCAGCGGAGCCGTGGAGCATTATCTTCAGCACCCCAGAATTCAGGCGGAAATCCAATCCCACATGAATGCAATGGGGCTGGATGATGCCCGGCGAGAGCAGTATGTGACATCACTCCGGGAAGCAGCGAACTATGTAACCGCACTCCGGATGCAGCGGAACAGCGATATTACCTGGACTGTTCCTGAACCGAATCTGAACGCAATGGACTTTTTCCGGGATAATCAGAATCTGATTCGGTTTTGCCGGAATGCACAACAGATTTTCGGAAGAACTTTGAAATCAATCGAACTTTTGGCGAAAGAGAGGAAGAAAAATGAATCTGGAAGATTTGACGCTATTGAAGAAAAAATGGAAGGAATTCGTGAACAGCGGGTTTCAAGCGGACGACGAATGGAACGAGAACTCACTGGATTCACTTCTGGAAGCGGCAGAAGCAACGAAGGGCAGATACGGAGAGATCTGGTGGGAGTGGATGCAGACAAATCACCCCGAACTGCTGAAATACTCGAAGAACAGCACACATTACCTGATTCTGCATCACGAGATCAATCTGAGAGCAGAGGTAGAATATCGGGAACTGTTCACCAGATATATGATCGAACAGAAAACGGGAACGTACTCGGAGCAGAGCGAGAAAGCCAGCCGGAAAGCGGAGGAACAGGTATTGCAGCAGATCGTGTATCGGATTCCGCCGGAACTGGACATCATCAATCACTGCAAGACACCGGAGGACTTTCGGAAACTGCCGGAACTCCTGCACTATTAAAGGAAGAAATCAAAGAAGCGGAAACAGAAGTGGCATCTGTTTCCGCTTTTGCATTAGAAGTCGATCAGGCACTTGCCGGAGAATTGTCCCAGTACAATGCCCTGAAGGTGTGCGATACACCGGAGATCCTGATTCAGGCAGGCTGTCAGCCGCTGCCTATGCTGTATACCCAAAAGCACTTGCGTGATGCAGTTCACCCCAAGGGCAAAAACAGTCATTGGCATGGTCTGTCAGTGGAACAAGTCAAGCAGCTGCCGGAACTCATGCAGGAACCGGTCATGCTGTTTGATTCCATTTCGCCACACAACCAGAGAAATATGCTTGTTGCACTGCTGGCAGTAGATCAGGAAAGTATGCCGATCATCGTCAGCCTGCAAGCCAACGGTACCGGCACATATGACCTGGAGAAAGTCCCCACCAATTTCATTACCAGCGTGTACGGCAGAGTGAACTTTGCACAGTATCTGGAGCGTATCACAGATGCGAATGCTCTCCTATACTGGAACGAAAAAAAGAGCCAAGAGCTTTTCAGGGTGTTAGGGCTACCATTGCCCCAATGCCTGGAACGCTTTGACTCTGACATCATTATACACCAAAGTACCAATATTGTCAATTCTGTTTCGGAAAAAGAAGCAAAAGCCGAAACAGTTTCGGAAAACACACAGCAGTTGTCCCTGTTTTCCGAGCCGGTTCCGGAAATGAATCTGTTGGGCATGGTTGGAACGACCGCCTATTACACCTATCCGAACCAATTGACACGGGACAGCTTATCCCAGATCCAGCAGAAGTCAAAAGCATATGTGATTGCTGCACCGTCCTGCATTCTCAGCACGGATTTTATGCTGGAACACAACATCTATTTTGTCAAAACAGACCGTGACATTAGTGTGGATCAGCTGCAAAGTAGCGATGCGATCGCCATCATGACACAGTGCATGGAAAAGCAGCAGCAGCTGGTGGAAATCTCTGCGGAAACCGCAGAATTTATGTGGCGGGATTTCCATGCTTCTGTCTTCATCAATGGTGATCTGCTGCCGGAATATGATGCAGCATCTGACGGTATGGAGAGCATTGCTGCGGAGATTCGGGAAAGCAGCAATATCACCGTATCACAGTTTGATCTGGAACAGTATCAAAGCATTGCAGCAATGCAGGAAGCCCCCGCTGCATCAGAAAACGATAGTTTGACAGAAATTGCAGAAGCAATCCAAGCAGATCTGGAATTGATCTGCCGGGAATATGAGATACCAGTTACCCTGAAAAACATTGTGGTATACGGCAGCCGGAGCAAAGGCTATGAACACGAAGGCTCTGATCTGGATATTCTGGTAGAATACGAGGGCGATTTCCGTGAAGATGAACTGTTTGCCTTGTTTCACGATGCAGAAAATCCGCTGCAATATCAAGGAATTCCCATTGATGTCAATCCCATTCGTGCAGAAGAAAGCGGCACGATCAGAACATATTTACCAGCAGCAGATGCGTTTCTGGAGCATAAGCACATGATCCAGACAGCATTTGCACAGGTGCAGTCCCAGTTCAACCTGACCGCATCTCAGAAGGAATTTTCTCAGCGGCTGGAGCATTTTGCGATCTCGGAGCAGCTGGATTCCGATCTGATCTCCGCAGCCTTTGAACGCTCTCACAATTTCCGCCGGAAATACGGCAGTGTGCAGCTGCTGAGCAAACGGATATTTGCCGGCAGGCTGAACCGTTTTTCCGAAGCCCTGCAAAATGCCATCGACCAGCAGAAGCCGCAGCAGGAGATCCCTCTGACCGATGAGGAAAAGGCATTTTTGCAGGAGGATCTGGCAGCGAATCTGGCAAAGGCTCCGCTTGCCTGGGATGAGATCGAGAGCCTCGGCTATGTCTTTTTTGAGGATGGCTATCTGGACAAATCCCCTCAACGTCCCAGTGAAAAAAGCATCTACGGCAACGGTCTGGCTGAGCCGGAACTCTATGCTCTTGCCAGACGAATGCAGCAAGGCGAAGATATACGAAAGGAACTGGCAGTCGCTCTGCTTGGCATACAGCGAGGGTTTGAACGACAAAACGACAAGCCGTTTTCTGCGACATTTGGCGAAACGGAATTGACTGCGGTCTATGGCAATGCACGGAAAACGATTTCTTATGAATCTGTGGGAGATGCCATTCTTTCTCTTGCCGAAAGCGAGTATCAGGATATTGTACAGGGACGTACCATAGACGATTTGCGGCACATACTTCCTACACTGACATCTGATGCGGCGGCAGAACATTTGATACAGGCTTTTGACGATGCAAGAATGGCAGACTGGCAGGGTGATCCCGTTAAGGAAAACCGTATCAAAAATGCCCTTTATGCCATTCTGAACGATGAGGAACAAACGGAAAAAGCCTTTGCTTCCATTGCAGACATGAGGTACAACTACAAGGTTTCTCCTATGGCATCCGATTCTGTGACGATGGTGTGGGACAAGAAATGGTATACTGAGAGCGGACTATTTGAGGGCTTTGTCAAAGACCACCCTGATACAAGCTTTGCTCTGACCAACGCTGTTCTGGAGTTTCTGGACGAAAAACAGCACCAGGAGCGAAATGTTCCGGAACTTCGTGCTGGCTGGTACAAAAAAACAGCAATTGTCATGAATATTGTCCGGAACGGCGAAGAATTTCACTATGAAGGACGTTTTGATATTGGTGACGGAAAAGGCTCTGGCGGCGGCAGTCTGATCGACCACATTCGGGACTTCAATCAGGGTGTTCTGGAAGCAGCAGACCGTTTCCCGTACAACGATGCAGAGCATCAGGAAACCGCACGATACACGCTGGACGTACTTGTGCCATTTTTGGAATCTCACGCCCAACTGACACCGGAAGAAACACAGATCTTAGAGGAGTTCAAAGTCAACAATACGATCCGGACAGCGGAAACCATGCAGGAAATCGCTGCGGAAGAACCGACCACATCACAGCTTGGTTTGGAAATTGGTGACGTGATCCGTTATGACGGAAAACGCCGTGAGATCGAAGAACTAGATGAACGGCACATCACCATGAAAGATCTGGACGCACCGGATCTTGGCGGCGTGATCCTGTCGCAATCGGAAGAACTGGTCTATGACGGCTGGCAGCAGGATATGCTGACAAAGGGATTTGAGATCCTCTACCGAACATCACAGAAAGCAGAATTGCAAAGCAATGTACGGGAGTGGTATCTCCATACATTTCCCACAGACGATCTTGGAGAAGAGATTGCCGCAGATATTGCTTTTTCCGATTTGTACGGCAGAAAATCCACAGAGGTCTATGAGATTCTCGGTGTAGAGGATTCTGTGATCCGTGAGCGTGTGGAAGATCAGCTGCGAGAGATCATAAGCCCGACAGAGAAAATCGAGATCCCCGTTGTCAAAAATCTGGCTCAACTCAAAAGAGCCGTAAAAATTGGCATGGAATTTGAGATCACAGACCACGTCCGTCCAGAGTGCATTGGCGAAAAAAGAGTCATTACAGGATTCAATACAGTAGATTTCACCTCCCGCAAGCTGGACGAAGCCGGAGAGCCTTACGGAAAAGACATTCACATGGACTTTGGCAAGGCAAAGAATTGGAATTTCGGAGAAAACGAAATAACTGCATATCTGGAGGACGGCAGCTTGCTGATGCAGTTTCATTTCGTAGAACCGGAAACGCTGACGGAGAAAACCAGAGATCCGGAACTGGACAAGGCGATCAACTACATCAATGATTTCTGCGTGGACGAGTACGGTTCTGAAATGGATTCTTCTGACCTTTCTAACATCTCCCTCGCCTATACCACTGATGAAGATACCGACATTGAAATTCAGGTGACGGCAGATCTGGAGCATTTCCAGATGCGGTATGCCTATGGAGATACTATTGTCCGGACAGAACAATACGAATCTCTGGAAGAAATGAACCAAAATGTGCTGTCTGTTCTGAACTTTAACGATCTGGTCACGCTGTCAGAGGATGAAAAAGCAGCTGCCCATACAGAGCCGCTCTCCAGAGAAGAAGCACTGCGGCAGGAAATCATGCAAGGAAGCGGATTTGTTGGCGGAAAGTTCCGGATCTCGGAATATTATGCAGAGCATCAGCCAAGCCGAGAGCAATTTGCTGCATTTTTGAAAAATGAATACGGTGTCGGTGGTCACAGCGGTGAAGGACAGATCTTTATGGTAAACCATAATGCGTCCGGCATAGAGATCGAATTCCGGAACAGCGAAAAATATCACTACAAATGGAGTGAGATCGCAAAAGAAACGGCTGCTTTGTTGGATGCTGGCATATACATTACGTCGGAGGACATTCAGGAACACATTCGGTATGCCAAGTTTGCCATTGAACATTTTGATCCTGCGTACCATACACAGGATTCTTTGGAACAGGCAAAAGCAGTTCTCCGGCAGTACGAGCCGGAAGCTTTGGCAGAAGAAACAGCTGCACCGGAAAAAGAACCGGAAGTGACAACGAAAAGAGGCGTTGCCATTGGCGACCGATTCCGCAATCTGACTACCGGAGAGATCTGCGAAGTGGTCAGTCTGACTGGAGCATTGCCGTGGATCACAGATGACTGCACCGTATCCAGAACAGACGGCAGTTTTACCATCACGGAAAACATTTCGTATCAACAATTGCTGAATACGGAACGCTATGAAAGAATCGAAACCGCAGAACAGGCAGCACAGCCGGCAGAAGTTCAGACAGATTCAGAGGAATCACCGGAAAACACAGCGGAACTGCCGCAAAACTACCGCATCACCTCAGATACACTGGGCATTGGACTGCCCAAAGAACGAATCGAAGCCAATCTGCTGGCGATCCGCACATTGCAGGAACTGGAAGCAGAACAGCGACCGGCAACAGAAGCAGAACAAGAGATACTGGCGGAATATGTGGGCTGGGGCGGTCTGAAACAAGTTTTTGAAACCTCCTCCAGTTACTATGACGAGGTGAAAGAACTGCTGTCCCCGGAAGAATATGCGGCTGCGAGAGAATCTACCCTGACGGCTTTCTATACGCCGCCTGCTGTGATTCGTGCAGTGTATCAGGAATTGGAACGGATCGGCATCACTTCCGGCGAGATTCTGGAACCGTCCTGCGGCATCGGGACATTTCTGGGGCTTTGCCCGGAGAGTATGCAAAACTGTCATTTTTCCGGTGTGGAACTGGACAGCATCTCCGGCAGAATTGCACAGCAGCTGTATCCCCAGTCTGCAATTCAGGTCAACGGTTTTGAAAAGACCCATTTTCAGGACAATGCGTTTGTTGCCGCCGTGGGGAATGTTCCCTTCGGCGATTTTTCAGTATACGATGCCGCATATGACAGCCATCATTTTCTGATCCACGATTACTTTTTCGCCAAAACGCTGGACAAGGTATGCCCCGGCGGCATTGTTGCACTGATCACCTCCAAAGGAACTATGGACAAGGAAAACGCATCTGTCCGGCAGTATCTGGCAGAACGTGCAGAGCTGCTGGGAGCAATTCGTCTGCCCAACACTACCTTTAAGTATGCCGCCGGCACCGAAGTCACCTCAGACATTCTGTTTCTGCGGAAACGGACAGAGCCAATGACAGAACAGCCGGAGTGGGTACAGTTGAAACCAGATGCCAACGGCATCCGCATCAACGCATATTTTGCTGATCACCCGGAAATGATTCTGGGCGAAATGCAGATGACCAGCGGCAGATTTGGTGTAGAAAGCACTTGTGCAGACACGCTGCGGAATCCGCTGAGCATGGAACTGGAACGTGCTGTGAATTGTCTGCCAGTGCCGCCGGTACCGGTTCCGGTGGAAGAATCGGTGGAAATACCGTTTGTTTCAGCGGAAAATGTACGGAACTATTCCTATGCCGTTATGGACGGCAAACTGTATTACAAAAAGGACGGTATCATGCTGCCGTTTTCGCCGGAACTGACCAATCTCACCAAGGCAGAACAAAAAAGCACAACAGATGCAGAAGCCAGAATTCGTGCTGCACTGCCGATTCGGGACTGTCTGCGGGATCTGGTAACTTTGCAGCTGAACGGTGCAGAAGATACGGAAGTCCGCAGCAAGCAGCAGGAAATGGAGCAGTATTACGACCAGTTTGTGCAGCAGTATGATCGGCTGACGGAAAAGAAAAACCGCAGGATTCTGGAAGTAGATACCGGTTATACGCTGCTGTCTGCACTGGAAAAAGTAGATGAAAAAGGCAAATTTGTAGAAAAAACCGACCTGTTCACGAAACGGACGATCCGCCAGAAGTATCAGATCACCAGTGCAGACACTGCACAGGATGCTCTGACCTACAGCATGAATGAAAACGCCTGCGTGGACATAGCATATATGCAAAATCTGACCGGAAAAACAGAAGAAGAATTGTATATGGAATTGCAGGGACTGATTTTCCGCAACCCGTCCTATGATGCTGCGGATCCGGATTCCCATGCGTACTTGCCGGCAGATGAGTATCTCTCCGGAAATGTACGGAAAAAGCTGACCATTGCAGAAGATGCCGCCAGAACGGATGCCGGATATACCCTGAACGTAGAACGGTTACAGGCAGTGCAGCCCCAGTGGCTGGAAGCTGCCGACATCTTTGTACGTCTGGGAACCACATGGATTCCCACAGAGTACTACGAGCAGTTCGCCAAGGAAACCTTTGAAATCTCTTTCTGGAATCGGAATTTCCACGTGGAATTTGATGCTTTTTCCGGTTCCTATCGTGTCAGCGGACGGAGTACGGAAAAAAACAACATTTCAATCACTGACATCTACGGAACAAAACGCATGAATGCTCTGATGATTCTGGATAATCTGCTGAACTCTCGACGGGTAGAAGTGGTAGATTATTACGAGGATCCAGACGGCAAAAAGCACCGTGTGGTCAACAAGGATGAAACCGAAGCGGCACAGATCAAGGCGGATGCCATTAAGGAGCGTTTTTCCGAATGGATCTGGGAAGATGCAGACCGTCGGGAAAATCTCTGTCAGATCTACAATCAGTCGATCAACTGCATCCGTCCACGGGAGTATGACGGCAGCATCTTACAGCTGCCCGGCATGAATCCGGACATCACACTGCGACCGCATCAGAAAAATGCCGTTGCCAGAATCCTGTTCGGCAAAAACACACTGTTGGCTCATGCCGTTGGTGCCGGAAAGACCTTTGAAATGATCGCTGCGGCACAGGAACTGAAACGGTTGGGGCTGTGCCGGAAAAGTCTGGTGGTCGTTCCCAATCATCTGACAGAACAGTTTGCAGCGGACTACATCAAGCTGTACCCCTCTGCCAATATCCTTGTAGCGACACAGGCAACCTTTGAGCAAGACAAACGAAAAGAATTTTTCACCAAGGCGATGCTGGGCGACTATGATGCCATTATCATGGGACACAGCCAGTTTTCCCTGATTCCGGTTTCTCCGGAGCGAGAACGGGCATTGCTGTGGCAGCAGGAAGATGAGATCACCAGAGGAATTGAAGAATTGAATCATTCCGGAAATGGCAGAAGTTTTTCCGTCAAGCAAATGGAAGCATCTCGGAAAAAAATCAAAAAGAAGCTGGAAGCTTTGCAGGACAAAAAACGAGATGATGATACCGTCTATTTTGAAGAACTGGGCATAGACCACTTGTTTTTGGATGAAGCCCATATGTTCAAGAATCTGGAGATCTTCACAAAAATGCAGAACGTAGGAATTTCCAGCGGTTCTGTTCGGGCATCTGATCTGTACATGAAAGTACAGTATCTGGACGAGATCACCCACGGAAAAGGCTGCACCTTTGCTACCGGCACACCAATCTCCAACAGCATTGCCGAAGCCTACACTTTCCAGAAATACCTACAGCATGAGGCTCTGGCAGAAATGGGCATGATACACTTTGACTGTTGGGCTGGCACATATCTGGAAGCTGTCACCGCAGGAGAAGTGGCACCGGAGGGCGGAAGATACCGTGTCAAGACCAGATTCTCCAAGTTCCACAATCTGCCGGAACTCACCAACCTATTCCGGGAGATTGCAGACATTCAGACCGCAGATATGCTGAATTTAGACGTACCGAAAGCCGTATTTCACAATGAAGTGCTGCCTTCCTCGGAGATTCAGAAGCAGTTCATGCAATCCTTTATGGAACGTGCTGACAGGATCCGCAGCGGCGGCGTAGACAGTTCCATGGACAATATGCTGTCCATCACCAACGACGGCAGAAGTCTGGCTCTGGATCAGCGTTTGCTGAACCGTGACCTGCCGGAATCGGAACACAGCAAGGCTCTGGCGTGTGCCAGGAACGTATACCGTATCTGGCAGGAAACCAGCGAACAGCTTTCTGCACAGCTGATCTTCTCAGACTTGTCCACACCGGACAAAGCCAAGAGCAGCGAAGGATTTACCAACATCTATGACAGCATCAAGAACCACCTGATCGACATGGGAATCCCGGCAGAACAAATCGCATATATCCATGAAGCAAGTACCAACAAGCAAAAGGAAGCCCTCTTTGAAAAGGTACGTACCGGAAAAGTGCGTGTGCTGCTGGGATCAACGGAAAAGATGGGTGCAGGCACAAATGTGCAGGATCGCCTGATCGCACTGCATCACGTAGATGTGCCGTGGCGACCCAGCGACATCGAGCAGCGAGAGGGGCGAATTATCCGGCAGGGCAATCAAAATGCAGAAGTACACATTTACCGCTATATCACAGAGGATACCTTTGATTCCTACAGCTGGCAGACCATTGAGCGGAAGCAGAAGATCACCGGTCAGATCATGACATCCAAATCTCCCAACCGAAATGTGGAGGACGTAGACGACCGTGCATTATCCTATGCGGAAGTGAAGGCAGTCTGCACGGGAGATCCCCGGCTAAAGGAGCAGATGGAACTGGACATTGAGGTATCCAAGCTGAAAGCATCCAGAAACAGCTGGCGAAACCAGCGGTACCGGTTGGAAAACATGGTCCGGAACGAATATCCGAAACAAATTCAGCAAAAGGAGCAATTCATTCAGCATTACACAGAGGACATGAAGCACTATACGGAACACTACACGCCCAATGCAGACGGATTCTCTCCCATGTGTATTCGTGGTGTGGTGTACACAGAACGAAAGAAAGCTGCTGCTGCTCTGATGCAGGCAATTCGCAGTTTTGTCAAGCCGGACAATTCCAAGGCAGAGATCGGCGAATACTGCGGATTTGCCATGTACGCCCGTTTCGAGCCGCTGCAAAAGGGATACACCATGACATTGGAACACAGCGGTGTACATCGTCTGGAACTGGGCGATGACAGTTCCGGCAACATCACCCGAATTGATAATGTGCTCCGTGGTATCGAGGAACGGATCCAGACTGCCATGCACCAGCTGGAAGATCTTCAGACACAGCAAAACACAGCGGAAGTGGAGATGCAAAAGCCATTTGCCAAGGAAGCAGAGTATCAGGAAAAATCCAGCCGTCTTGCTGCCCTGAATGCTGCACTGCAATTCGAGGACAAGGACGAAATTATCAGTGAAGGCTCTGATGTTCCGGAGCAGAGTGCTGCGGAACAGGAGCGAAAGCCAAAAGACTGCATTGATCTGTAACGAAAATCCGGATGTGCTATCCGTGCCGGAAAAACAAATCGGGCG
>OHAY01000238.1_pt1 | contig 59312 bp, 56 predicted proteins | sample 1577191 | NCBI WGS metagenome assembly OHAY01 (sample SAMEA3541504, study PRJEB24748) | human gut metagenome | biome: human gut; feature: human-associated habitat; material: faeces | place: China | collected 2012 | reverse complement strand
AGCCGCAAGTTGCTTAAAACACTCTATCGAAGGTGATTTCAACATGGTAAGCATGGACGAAGTGTTGAAATTAGCTGGTGGAGACGGTTCAGGCCGCGTTCAAAGATAATAATTTATTTCGGTAGCAACAGATTACTATCATGTATTTATTTCTCCTAATTTACAACAACAATATACTTACATTAAAATGTCTAACTTTTAGTCGTCTGTTACTATATATAAAAAAGGATCGATATTCTATTTTCCCTATGAATATCGGTCCATATTACTTTAAAACAACTAGAAAGCAGGAATATATATGAAACAATTTATGGATAAAGATTTCTTATTATCTACGCCAATCGCACAAAAGTTGTATCATGAATACGCTGAAAATATGCCAATTATTGACTATCATTGTCACTTGGATCCAAAAGAAATTTATGAGGATCGTCAGTTTGAAAATATAACACAAGTATGGCTTGGTGGGGATCACTATAAATGGCGTCAAATGCGCTCGAATGGTGTAGAGGAAAAATATATTACAGGAAATGCATCGGATCGTGAAAAATTCCAAAAGTGGGCCGAAACATTGGAAATGGCGATTGGCAACCCTTTATATCATTGGTCTCATTTAGAGCTTAAAAAATATTTTGGTTATGAAGGTTACTTAAATGGCGATACAGCAGAAGAAGTATGGAATTTATGTAATGAAAAATTGAAGGGTATGAGTGCGCGTAGTTTAATTCAAAACTCGAATGTTAAATTATTATGTACTACAGATGATCCGGCAGACTCTTTAGAATGGCATAAAAAGATAGCTGAAGATGACTCTTTTGATGTTAAAGTTCTTCCAGCATGGCGTCCAGATAAAGCTATGAGTTTAGAAAAGCCAGACTACTTGGAGTACTTAACTCGTTTAAGTTCAGTAAGTGGAATTGAAATCCATAGTTTTGAAACATTGATTAAAGCTCTAAAGAATCGAATGGATTTCTTTGAAGCCAATGGATGTTGTGTAAGTGATCATGGATTAGAGTATGTAATGTATAAACCAGCATCGCTTGAAACGGTTGAGGAAATCTTTGCGAAGCGTTTCAATGGTGAGTCTATTACGCATGAGGAAGAGTTAGTGTTTAAAACTGCATTTATGGTGACTTTAGGTAAAGAATACAATAAGAAGAATTGGGTGATGCAACTACACTATGGTGTTAAGCGTGACAACAACAAGGCTGTCTTTAATAAGTTAGGTCCAGATGCAGGTATTGATTGTATCAATAACTTTGCACCTTCAAGTGAAATGGCAGATTATCTAAATGCACTTGCGATCACGGATGAGTTGCCTAAAACAATTCTATATTCTTTAAATCCAATGGATAATGCGGCTATTGGCACAATTATTGGTTGCTTCCAAGATTCTAGCAACATTGGAAAGATTCAACAAGGCTCTGCATGGTGGTTTAATGACCACAAAACAGGTATGACAGATCAAATGACGTCTCTGGCAAATCTTGGCTTATTATCAAACTTTGTCGGTATGTTGACAGATTCACGTAGTTTCTTGTCGTATACACGTCATGAGTATTTCCGTCGTATTCTTTGTGAATTATTGGGGAATTGGGTAGAAAATGGTGAATATCCAGCCGATTATAAAGCTTTAGAAAAGATTGTTAAGGGGATTTCATATAATAATGCAGTCCGCTACTTTGGCTTTAATGTAAAATAATAATATGTAAGAGAAAACGTACTTCTTGGTAGTGTGAAGTACGCTTTTTTTATCGAATATCTTCTTTGAATTCACTCGGTGTTTTGTTCATTACTTTCTTAAAAATCTTAGTAAAGTAATTTACGTCAGGAATACCACAATATTGAGCAATGTTTTGAATCTGCATATCTGTTGAACTCAGTAGATAGACTGCATGTTCAATTCTTTTTGTGTTTACATAGTTTGTAAGTGTAGTTCCTGCCTCTTTTTTAAAGAGGGCTGATAAATAGTTTGGACTTAAATTTAATAAGTTTGAAAGAGCACTTAAACTTAAATCCGCAGTTAAATCCGTATCAATATATGTGATGACTTTTTGGATAGGTAAAGAATAATGATTGATGGAATGTTTTTTAACCAATAGACAATATTTTTCAACCATATTTTTTTGAAGTTCAATACCCTTTTTTACCGAGGTGATATTCTCAATTTCTTTCGCAAATTGACTTGATAGTGCATCAAGTTGTATTGGATGTACTTTTCCTTTTTCGGCACTTTTCCTTAATATCGTATTTAAAATAATCGTATAGTTTTTAATATCGCGAATGGGATCGCTCAATCTTTTTTCCATTTCAAAAAAAATCGATGAGGAAGAAAATTGTTCAGCTTCGTGAATTAATCCTTTTGAGACAGCCTGTATAAGTCCATTTTCTCTGGCGTATCGTTCTTCCATAGCTTTCATTGTTAGAAATGCATCATCATTTGTTTCTTTTTTTTCTCTAGAAACAGGCTGTGCCCATTCAATGGAATGAGGATCGACTTTTTCAAGTGAAAAGTTGTTCATATTACCCCATAAATATTCGCCTAGGGTGATGATGAGTAATAATAAATGATCGATATCTTTAATAATAGGAACTTTTTCATAGAAGTATTTTAATTGAGAAAATATTTGCGGTGAAAAATTATAATGATCGGCTAGGTTTAATAAAGATTCTTGGGTGATCTCTTGATCCAAATAAGGACCAATCATCAAATAAGTACCAGGTTTATTCGGAAGACGTAGCGCATAGTACTTACAAAAATACTTATCATTGATTTGATAGATTGTATTAGATTTACCTGCAGATGTTAAAAATTCAAAAAATTTAGGGTAGTCATCAGTACCATATATAATTTTTCTAAGACCTAGATCAAATGTAGGGGTATCGTTTTCATATATATGGATAAGCGCTGTTTTGATAGATAATTTATTCAAATATTTAATGACAAATGCATATTCTCTCTCATAATCCATAATATTTCTCCTTTAATAGTAATATTTAACTGTATTATCGTATAATATTATGATTAAGTCAATAATGTACTATATATAAAGGTGTTAATCTGTTGCCTTTTTTTCTTAAATCGAGTTAAATAAGCTGATGGTAAGAAATAATTATCGATAATGTAAGGGGATACAGTAATAAATTGCTATAAAACAATAATATATTACTACCATCACGCAATGTTAGCGATTACAATATAGATAAAGATTTGTGTTTGGTAAATAAAATATTAAAAGGAGAAAAAAGATGCGAAAAATTATTAGTTTAAATGAAAATTGGCTGTTTATTCAAAAAGACGTTGGGCTACCTAATGTTATGCCGACAGACTGGCAAACAGTGAATTTGCCTCATACTTGGAATGCGGTAGATGGACACGATGGAAATGGTTCATATGATCGTGGAAACTACTGGTATGCGAAAACTTTTAAAACTCCAACGCAAGCGTTTGGTGGTTCTAAAGTATTCGTAGAAGTATTGGCTGCTGGCCAACAAGCTACAGTGTATGTGAATGGTACTAAGGTTACGTATCATGAAGGTGGATATTCAATCTTCCGTGCCGATGTTACTGATTTGTGCAAAGAAGATGAAGAAAACTTATTAGTGATTGCTTGCAGCAATGAGTATAAAGACAGTGTATATCCCCAAAGTGCAGATTTTACATTCTATGGAGGTTTGTATCGTGGAGTCAACATCATTTGTACAACAGAAGCTCACTTTGATTTAGAGTACTATGGTGGTCCTGGAATTAAAGTGATGCCTTATCCATGTGATGGCGGTGCAAACTTTGAAATCGAATCATTCGTAAAGGATTCCGATGAAAACTTTACCGTATTATATTCAATCTTAGATGCCGATGGAAAAGAAGTGGCTTCAGCTTGTCGTCCTGCAGATTCTACAAAAGTATCTGTCTTTGTTTCAGATACGACAAACTGGGATATCGACAATCCATACTTATATACAGTAACAGCGAAACTACAAAGACGTAATGAAACATTTGATGAAGTGACAGTGAAGACAGGTGTTCGTAGCTTCTCATGTGATCCAAGTAAAGGATTTATTATCAACGGTGTAGAAACACCATTACGTGGTGTAAGTCGTCACCAAGATCAATTGTATAAAGGAAATGCGTTGACTCGTGAAGATCACTATGAAGATGCAAGAATCATTAAAGATCTAGGAGCAAATACAATTCGTTTGGCTCACTATCAACACAGTCAAGATTTCTATGATGCTTGTGATGAATTAGGATTTGTTGTATGGGCTGAAATTCCATTTATCAGTGTATTCAATAAGAATCCAGACGCACATCAAAATTGTATCAGTCAGTTGAAAGAATTGATTATCCAAAACTACAATCACCCGTCTATTTGTTTCTGGGGAATCTCAAATGAAATCTTGATTGGTGGAATCAGTGAAAAGTTGGTGGAAAATCATAAAGAATTAAATGCGTTGGCTAAGAAATTGGATCCATCTCGTTTAACTACAATTGCACATGTAAGTATGACTCCAGTGGATAGTCCAATGCATGAAATTACAGATGTGATCAGCTACAACCACTATTTCGGATGGTATGGCGGAAAAATGGAGGACAATGGTCCTTGGATGGATATGTTCCATGAAAAACATCCAGATTTATGTCTAGGTCTATCTGAATATGGTTGTGAAGGTATTATCACTTATCATGGACCTAATCCAGCCTGCAAAGACTACAGTGAAGAATATCAGGCATTGTACCATGAACATATGGCTAAAGTATTGAATGATCGTCCTTGGATCTGGTCAAGTCATGTATGGAATATGTTTGACTTTGGATGTGCAGCACGTGATGAAGGTGGAGTTAAAGGTCGTAACAACAAGGGTCTAGTCACAATGGATCGTAAGACAAAGAAAGACAGCTACTTCATTTATAAAGCATATTGGAATGCAGAACCAATGGTACATGTATGTGGAAGTCGCTATGCACAAAGAGCTGGAGAAACAACTCAAATTCGTGTGTATTCAAACCAGCCAAGTGTAGCGTTATATCTAAATGGTGAATTGGTACAGGAATTAAGTGCCGATAAAGTATTTGTGTTCAATGTAGCATTAAAAGATGGCTTCAATACAGTATTAGCTGTTGCGGGTGATGTAAAAGACAGCATTACATTAGAAAAGGTTGAAAAAGAACCTTCAATTTATGTCTTACCTGAAGTAAATGAGCGTGCAGAAGGTGTTAAAAACTGGTTTGAAGCCGTTGGAGATATGGATCTTAAAGCTCCAATGGAATTCCCTGAAGGAATGTACAGTATCAAAGATACGATGGAAGAAATTTCTCATAATAAAGATGCCTTTGCGATTGTTCAAAAGGCAGTTAAACTTGCGACAAACTTCAATATCGCACCTGGTGAAGGTATGTGGGATATGATGAAGGGTATGAATATGGAAAATATGCAAAAAATGGCTGGTAGTCTAGTTCCAGAAGGATTTATTGAAAGCTTAAATGCGCAATTGATCAAGATTAAGAAGTAGAGGATAAGCAGTATGATTGAAAAAATAATGTTCGTCCTTTTGGGTTCAAAGATAAAATCGGTTACATGTTTGGAGACTTTGGAAATGATTTTACATTCATCTTGTCTTCAAGCTTTATGTTGAAATTCTATACAGACGTTATGGGTATTCATGCAGGCGTTGTTGGTGTGTTAATGATGGCTGCAAGATTTGTGGATGCCTTCACGGATGTTGCAATGGGCCAGATTGTAGACCGTTCTAAGCCTACAAAAGACGGAAAGTTTAAACCATGGCTTCGACGTATGTGCGGTCCTGTTGCGATTTCTAGTTTCTTGGTATTCCAATCTGGATTTGCGAATATGCCGTATTTATTCAAAGTTGTTTGGATGATTGTAACTTATATTTTATGGGGAAGTATTTTCTATACTTCAATCAATATTCCTTATGGTTCAATGGCTTCTGCGATTTCAGCAGATGCAAAAGATCGTGCAAGTTTATCAACTTGGAGGTCAATCGGTTCCACATTAGCTAGTTTAGTAATTGGTGTAGGTACTCCATTGTTCGCATATGAAACAGTCAATGGAAATACTATATTATCTGGAAATCGTATGACAATTATTGCTGGTGTATTCAGTGTTATGGCTGTGATTTGTTATATGTTGTGCTTCAAGTTAGCAACTGAACGTGTAGAAGTTCCTCAAAACAATACAAAATTTAACTTTGGTGATTTGATGAAGAGTTTAGTTACAAACCGTTCATTGATTGGTATTATTACAGCTGCAATCTTGTTACTACTTGTAATGCTTACTATGCAAGGTATGAATGCGTATTTGTTCCCGAATTTCTATGGTAATGTAGCTGCTCAATCGGTAGCTGCATTAGCTGGTAGTCTTGTTATGTTAGTTGTTTGTGCACCATTAGCTACAAAGTTATCTGCAAAATATGGTAAAAAAGAATTAGCTATTGGTTCATGTTTATTTGGTGCTGTTGTTTATTTGATTTGTTGGGTATTAAAACCAGAGAATCCATATACATATGTTGTATTCTATATGGTAGCCAATATTGGTGTTGGATTCTTCAATATGGTTATCTGGGCAATGATTACTGACGTAATTGATGATGCAGAAGTTAAAAACGGTGTTCGTGAAGATGGAACAATCTATTCAGTATACTCATTTGCACGTAAAATTGGACAAGCTTTATCAAGTGGTATGATTGGTGCATTGTTATCAGTGATTGGATATTCTGCAGCCACTGCATTTAATCCAGAAGTAGTTAATGGCATCTTTAATATGACTTGTATCATTCCTGCGATTGGATTTGTTGGAATCGCATTGGTATTGATGTTCTTATATCCATTAAGTAAAAATCGTGTCGAAGCGAATGTATTAGAACTTAAGAAGCGTCGTGGCAAAATCTAACATATCGACTACCCAATTTGTTCTCCTTTAAACCTATAAATAGTCTATATGTGAATAAAGTGGTCAATTAAATGACCGCTTTTTTATGCATAACTCAATATTTCTTATAGTACTCGAGTATATTCTTTTTATCGACCGTTTATCAATTTTCGGTCGAGGACAATCAACATGATTATTGTTATATTTGAAACGAAAGGAGGTATTTACGATGAAAAATGTTAGTTGTTTCGAGTTATATCCAAGTATTCTTGATGCAGAAAAGGTAAATAGATTATTACTTGAAGTCTTTCCATTTATGCATACATCGTTGAATGATGATGGCGGACTTGATATGTATATTACGAAAGAGGAATATGTGTTTGTTTTGAATGAATTGTTAAAATTGAACAACTATGCTTTGACTATGCCTGATTCATTCGAAGAGGTGAATGTAACACTGACATCCCTGCCAATCGAGTGTGCTATCGTGGAACGGTATTCCGTACTTTATGATCTTATGTTTGAGGCTGAATACGTTTCAAAAGAGGTAGATAAGAACACAATGGTAAGTGATAAAGAAATGGATAAAAAATATTCTGAATATCTAATTGGGAAGAAGTTTTCGCAGGCTTTTGATATTGGAGAAGAATATCAAGAATACCTAATAAAAGTATCAAAAGGTATATAGTAAATTAGACACTTTCAAAATTCCCTTAGTAAAAAACAAGCTTTAAAAAAATAGGTAAATCGGTATTTGGTGCAGAAAAAAGTGTCCAATTCTGAAAATTGAGCAAAAGAGTGATGAAAAGCCTTGAAATAGGGCTATCTTTCAATTTTAGACACTTTCAAAATTCCCTTAGTACTCGATGGATTGTGCTAAGGCAGTTGGTGCTAGACTTGTTCGCCCTAAGAAACCACTATCAAAGATGGAGGGAATTTTAAAGATATGGAAGAAACTACCATTGTTGATTTGTGTACCTACCACAGCTGGAACAGGAAGTGAAACAACTCTTGCGGCTGTCATTGTAGATTCAAAAACACGTCATAAATATGCGATCAATGATTTTAATTTGATTCCTGATTATGCCGTTTTAGATCCAAAACCCACTTTATCCTTGCCTCCATTTATTACGGCATGTACTGGTATGGATGCTTTAACCCATGCGATTGAGGCTTATATTGGTAATTCGACTACAAAGAAGACGCGTGCATATGCGTTAAAGGCTACAAAACTAATTTTTGAGAATATATATAAGGTGTATGAAGACGGAAATGATTTAGAAGCTAGAAGCAATATGCTCGATGCTGCCTACTATGCTGGGCATGCCTTTACAGTATCCTATGTAGGATATGTGCATGCGATTGCTCATTCATTAGGTGGAAAATATAATATTGCGCATGGACTAGCTAACGCAACATTACTTGATGTTGTATTGAAACAATATGGAGAAAGTGTGTATAAGAAGCTCTATGAAATGGCTCTGTATTGTGGCATCTGTAATGCGAATGATTCCTATAAGGTTGGGGCTGAGCGTTTTATTGAACAAATCACTTTAATGAAAAAGTATTTTGGCATCTCATCTACATTTAGTGAATTAAAGAAATCGGATATACACGAATTGGCTATTTACGCAGATCATGAAGCCAATCCATTATATCCCGTTCCAGTTTTATGGGGTGTAAAAGAGTTAGAAAAAGTGTATGATTTTGTAGTGGAGGATTAAGTATGGATCCAATCGTTTTAAAACAAAGAGAATTTTATAAGCAACATAAAACACTGGATATTAATTTTAGAATAAATGCCTTAAAAACTTTAAAAAAGGCAATTTTAGCTTATGAAGACAGAATTAATGAAGCTATTAAAATGGATGTTGGAAAATCAAATTTTGAAACTTATATGTGCGAAGTTGGGTTAGCTTTAAGTGAATTGACTTATATGGAAAAACACATTCGTAAGTTTGCTAAAGAAAGGAATGTATATACACCATTGTCTCAATTTTTGTCGCGTAGTTTTGAAAAGCCGAGTCCTTATGGTGTGGTGTTAGTTATTAGTCCTTGGAATTATCCTTTTTTACTTTCTATTGACCCCTTGATTGATGCACTTGCAGCTGGAAATACGGTGGTATTAAAACCTAGTGAATTTAGTCCATACACATCACAAGTAATCAAAGATATGATTGAAGAATATTTCGATCCAGAATATGTGGCTTGTGTACTTGGAGATAGTGAAGTGAGTTCTAAATTATTGGATTCAAAATTTGACTATATTTTCTATACAGGGTCAAAACGTGTAGGAAAAATTGTGATGAATAAGGCGAGTCAATATTTAACGCCAGTCACTCTAGAATTGGGAGGGAAAAGTCCTTGTATCGTAGATAAAGATGCAGATATTAAATTGGCGGCACGAAGAATTGTGTTTGGAAAATATTTGAATTGTGGACAAACCTGTGTAGCTCCAGATTATATGTTGGTACACGAATCTATAAAAGATCAATTAATCGAATGCGTGATATCCGAAATTAAGCGCCAATATGCGAGCTTAGATGATTATGGTCATATTATTAATGAAAAGCACTATAAAAGGATTTTAGGGTTGATTGATATGGATAAGGTTGTCTATGGTGGAAAACATCATAATCTACAAATTGAACCAACGGTATTGGATCGTGTGGATTTTTCAGATCCTATTATGCAGGAAGAGATATTTGGTCCTGTTATGCCAATATTGACATATTCAAATTTAGATGTTGTTATAAACAAAATCAATTCTATGCCTAGCCCACTAGCTTTATATATTTTCACAAATAATAAAGAGGTATCTAAGAAAGTAACGAGTGAAGTATCCTTTGGCGGTGGCTGCATCAACGATGTTGTGATTCATTTAGCTACTAGTAATATGGGCTTTGGTGGTGTTGGCGAAAGTGGGATGGGTTCATACCATGGAAAGCGTGGTTTTGATACGTTTAGTCATACAAAGAGTATTGTGGATAAAAAAAGAATCATTGATTTACCTATGCGTTATCAGCCTTATACAAAATTGAATGAGAAATTGATTCGCTTTTTCTTAAGATAATCTTTATAATGGTGGTATGAATAAAAAAGAAAAATTTGCGTATGACATCGATTTTGGTGCCATTATGGACTATGTAGAAAACCGTTTTATGTTAGTAATAAAAGACGAAGATTGGACACAGGAGGAAATTGATATGTTGAATAGTGGTATCGATCTTCATTTTTGTTACACAAACGATATTGCCGTATTTGTGCTTGAAGGTGGCGATATTGATTCCAGTGATTTTTATTTCAATGTTCAAGAGTGTGATTGGAAAGAGCATTTGTTTAAAAGTGATTGTCTAGATGTAGAAATTGTATTGGTTGATAAGGCAAATGACATTTGTTTCAAGAAGTCACATACTTTGACAAAAGAACAAAGCCAAAGTATTAAGGATTGTCTAAATCAACAAAATGAGGTATCCTTTATGCCAAGTGAATATGATGTGAATGTGCAAGGAATCCAGAGTGCATATGAACCATATGAGCTTATACGCTTTGAAAAATGCGAAATCAAATTTTAAGGAGAAAGATGATGAAGGCTGTTATTAGTGTAATTGGAAAAGACAAAGTAGGAATCTTGGCTATGATTGCCAATGAATGCGCAAACTACAATCTAAATGTATTGGATGTAACTCAAACAATCGTAGATTCTATGTTTACTATGACTATGATGGTTGCAATTGATGAAATGAGCATTCCATTAAATGAATTTGCGGAAAAAATGGAAAACTTGGGAAAAGAAAAGAATCTAGTCATTCGTTGTATGCATCAGGATATTTTCAATTCTATGCACAAAATTTAATGAGGTATTCCTATGCAGACAAATGAAATTTTAGAAACAATAAAGATGATTGACGAAGAATATTTGGATATTCGTACGATCACAATGGGTATTAGTTTATTGGATTGTATGGATCCAGACATTCATGTGTCATGTCAAAAAGTAGAAGAAAAGATTTGCCGCTTAGCCAAAGACTTAGTAAAAGTTGGAAACGATTTTAGTAAGATTTATGGTATTCCCGTTGTAAATAAACGAATTAGTGTAACCCCAATTGCGATGTTAGTGGCTTGTTCAGGAGGAAATCCAGTTGAATACGCATTAACTTTAGAGCGTTGTGCTCAAAAATTAGGGGTTGATTTTATTGGTGGATATTCTGCACTAGTACAAAAAGGATATGCAGCAGGGGATAATGAATTGATTGAATCCATTCCTGAAGCCTTGGCAAAGACGCAGCATGTGTGTGCTAGTGTCAATGTAGGTAGTACAAAAGCAGGTATCAATATGGATGCCGTTGCGCAGATGGGGCGTATTGTGAAGCGTTGTGCTGAATATACAAAGGATGACAATTGTTTAGGAGCTGCTAAACTTGTTGTATTCTGTAATGCACCTGAAGACAATCCATTTATGGCGGGTGCCTTCCATGGTGTAGGTGAAGCCGATTGTGTAATTAATGTGGGTGTATCTGGACCAGGTGTTGTGCGTGCTGTATTAAGTAAAGCCGATAAATCATTGCGTATGGATCAGATCGCAGATCTAATTAAGCGCACAGCCTTCAAGATTACGCGTATGGGACAGTTGGTTGGAACTGTTGCAAGTGAAAAACTGGGTGTTCCATTTGGAATTGTGGACTTGTCTTTAGCTCCAACTCCAGCTATTGGTGATAGTGTTGCCTATATTCTAGAGGAAATGGGATTGGAAACATGTGGTGCTTATGGAACAACGGCTTGTTTAGCCATGTTGAATGATGCTGTTAAAAAAGGTGGCGTTATGGCAACAAGTAATGTTGGTGGATTATCTGGTGCATTCATTCCAGTAAGTGAAGATGCAGGTATGATCCATGCGGCAAGAACAGGTGCATTAAAATTAGAAAAATTAGAAGCAATGACTGCAGTATGTAGTGTTGGCTTGGACATGATTGTAATTCCAGGTGAAACGAGCGCAAGTGTTATTTCAGGAATTATTGCGGATGAAGCTGCAATCGGTATGGTTAATACAAAGACGACAGCCGTGCGTGTGATTCCTGCGATTGGAAAAGATGTTGGTGATGAACTAGACTTTGGTGGTTTATTAGGCGCAGGTCCAGTAATGCCAATTTCTCAGATTTCAAATGATGTCATGATCAATCGTGGAGGAAGAATTCCTGCACCATTACAAGCATTAAAGAACTAATCATTTAGGGAGCTTTTTGCTTCCTTTTTATATTGCATTTTATTTGGTTAGATTATAGAATATATATGATTTAAAAAAGCTTTAATTAAAATGTTAATTTAATATTCAGTTATATTTTAGAGAGGAAAAATAGAATGACAATCGAAGAATGTTATGTGAAAATGGGAGCAAACTATCAAGATGTTATTAAGCGTTTGCCAAGTGCTAAAATGATTGAAAAGTTCGCTTTGAAATTTAAAGATGATACTAGTTTTCAAGAATTAGAAACGGCTTTGAATGAAAAACAAGTGAAATTGGCTTTTAGAGCCGCTCATACTTTAAAAGGAGTATGCATGAACTTAGGTTTTGATCATTTGTATAAGCCTAGTTTTGAAATTACAGAGAGTTTGCGTGCAGGAAACTTGGAATTAGGTTTACAACAGTTTGGTGCAGTCAAAGAGCAATATACTAAAACGATTGATGCTTTAAATGAATTTGTTTTAGAAAATGAATAGAATCTCTTAGAAGGTTCTATTTTTTTGTAAGCAAATGTAAAATAATTTCATTTTCATCTTGCAAGTTTACAGAAAATGAATATAATAGTTTACATAAACGAAGAAGAGAAGAAGTACAAAAGTAATTTTTCTTAAGAGAGATAACGGTAGGTGTAAGTTATTGTGAAAACTTTTGGAACGTGTCTTGGAGTTATTTGGTCGAAGATTTGAGGCTAAATCGTGAATTCGCGTTAAGAATGAGGCGTCATCTGTATAGGCAGATGGAATTTTGGTGGTACCGCGTATATAACGTCCAATATATATTTGGACGTTTTTTTTGTTAGAAAGGGTGTGTGTGAATGGAAAGTGATCGACGATACAGAATAATTTTTGATTTACACATGAAGAAAGGTAGGAATATAAAATGAAAAAAATTATTAAATTAGGTATGGTAGCTTTAACCGCATTAACAATGGCAGGATGTTCAAGCAAATCAGAGGATGTAAAAACAATTACTGTGGGGATTTCTCCAGATTATGCTCCTTATGAATCGGAAAATAAAAAGGGAGATATCGTTGGATTTGATCCAGATATGATGAAGTGTTTTGAAGAATATTTAAGTGATGAAGAAGGTGTTACTTACAAGTTAGAAATGAAGAAGATGGATTTTGATAATATCATTACACAGCTTCAAGGAGACCAAATTGATGTGGGTATTTCTGGATTTACATATGATTCAAAACGTAAAGTGGAATGGTCAGATCCATATTTAGGATCAAGTCAGGTTGCCGTGATTCCAAAAGATTCTGATATCGCATCGACTGCTGATTTAGAAGGTAAATCTCTAGTTGCTCAAACAGGAGCTACTGGTGAGGCTGCCGCAAAAGAAGTTAAGGATGCCAAAGTAACTGGATTAAAGAATGTGCAAGACATTATGAATGCATTGAGTGCAAATCAATATGATGCGGCTATCGTTGACTTGGGCGTAGCGAAAAACTATGTAAAGAGTGACGAGTTTAAAATGTTAGATGAATCTTTAATGGATGAACAAAACTACATCATTGCGAAAAAAGGCAACACAGATATGATTGAGAAGATGAATACATGTATTAAAAAATTCTTGGCGAGTGATGATTATGCTAAGTTGTGTAAAAAATATGATTTATCTCCATTAGAAACAAAGTAAAGGAAAAGTGAGGAAAGTGTATGTTTGTTGCGATTGATCAGGTATTTACATTAGAGAATATACTCTATTTGGCAAAGGGTGCGCTGTTGTCGGTTGCGATTGCAGCGCTTTCCCTTTTAATTGGTTTAGTCCTTGGAATTCTTGGAGCTAGTGGTAGAAGAAGTAAACATAAGGTGCCTAGAGCTATAGCGTTTGTGTATGTCACAATCATTCGTGGAACCCCATTGCTTCTACAGATTTTGATTATTTTCTCTGTTATTCCATCGATTTATACGGCATTTACAGGCGATGTATTAAGAATCAATCCCATCGTAATTGGTATGATAGCTTTAAGTATTAATTCGGGCGCATATCAAACTGAATTGTTACGTTCAGGAATCAATGGGGTTGATAAAGGACAATGGGAAGCTTGTGAAACATTGGGATTATCAAGTTGGAAGACAATGAAACTTGTTATTTTACCCCAAGCATTTAAGCGTGTGGTACCACCATTGATTAGTGAGTTTATCACATTGATCAAAGATAGTTCTTTGATTAGTTGTATCGGTGCAGTGGAACTTTTAAAGGGAGCTCAAATCATTGGGGCTGAATATTATGATGTTATGTCGCCATATATGTTAGCGGCAATATTCTATTTAATTATGACATGTATCGTTTCTTGTATTGGAAATAAAGTGGAAAAGAGGTTGGCTGTAAGTGATTAGAGTAGAGAATGTTTCAAAACAATTTAATAAAACACGTGCCCTAAAAAATGTAAGCTTAGAAGTCAATAAGGGGGATATTATCTCGTTGATTGGTCCGAGTGGTTCAGGGAAAAGTACATTATTACGTTGTATTCATGGCTTGGAGCATGTGGATACAGGTAAAATTTATATGGATAACGAATGGATGAATCCGGATGATGAAAAGAAATTTCGTACACAAAGAAATCGTATGGGATTTGTATTCCAGCATTTTAATTTATTTCCGAATATGTCGGTTTTACAAAATTGTAAGTTAGCACAGGTAGAAGTTTTAAATAAAACGGATGAAGAAGCTGAAAAAATAGCTTTAGAGTATTTGGATAAAGTTGGATTATTAGAAAAGAAAGATGCGTATCCTAATAACTTGTCTGGTGGACAAAAACAGCGTGTAGCGATTGCGAGAGCCTTATGCATGAATCCAGATATTATGTTGTTTGATGAACCTACGAGTGCATTAGATCCAGAAATGATCAAGGAAGTGCTTGAAGTAATGAAGGATCTAGGTAAGCAAGGTATGACAATGGTTGTGGTTACACATGAAATGGGATTTGCGAGAAAGGTAGGCACTCGAGTTGTTTTCTTGGATCAAGGTGAAATTGTAGAAGAGAATACGAGTGAAAAGTTTTTTGAAAATCCTCAGTCTGAACGTGCAAAGGATTTCTTGAGTAAGGTATTCTACGAATGAGATTGCCAGATTTTAAAGTCGAACAATGGATGAATGACTATGAAAATGATGCTATCTACAATATGACGGATACATGTGTTAAATCTCTTACGTTACAGGAACTGTTGGATTTGGAAGACTTTGATTTTTCAAATCTAATATTAGATTATGGTCAAATCACTGGGGATATTGAATTAAAAAAGGAAATCCTATCTTTATATGAGCATGGAACAATTGATAATATCACAACAGCACAAGGTTGCTTGCAGGCAAATGAATTGGTGATGAACACTTTATTAGAAAAAGGAGATGAAGTCATTAGTGTGGTTCCTGGATATTAGCAGTTTGTGGATGTTCCAAAATCACTTGGGTGTAAAGTGCATTTGGTTGAACTGGACGAATGGGATTGGCAGGTTAGTGTGGAAAAGTTTAGAGGTGTTTTAAATTCATCAACGAAAATGATTATTTTAAATAATCCCTCGAATCCAACGGGGACAGAATATTCTAATGAGTTTCTAAATGCATTGATTGAATTGTGTAAACCCTATAATACATATATTCTTTGTGATGAAGTATATCGTGGCTTAAATGAGGAAGTCTCGATTAGTGATATATATGAAAATGGAATTTCAACATCAAGTTTAAGTAAAATGTTTTCACTGGCTGGATTACGTCTTGGATGGATCAAAGCTAATGAGTATGTGATTCATCAAATCAATGTAAGAAGAGATTATTCAATGATTTCTACAGGTCCTTTAGTGGACAAATTGGGATGGATTGCCATTAAGCATAAGGATGAATTGATTTTAAGGGCTAAAAATATTATTTCAACAAATAAAAATATCGTTCATGAATGGCTTAAAGATAATCCTTCGTTTGAATGTGTATTACCAAGTGGTGGTACGGTTTGTTTTTTGAAGTATTATTTTGATTTAAAGAGTGAGACGTTTGCGAAATTATTATTGGCAGAAAAAGGTGTTTTCTTTGTGCCGGGATCGTGTTTTGATAAAGAATATTATTTTCGTTTAGGCTTGGCTCAAGATAGTAAATTATTTAAGGCTGGCTTGAATGAACTTTCGAACTTTGTGGATGAACATTTGATTTCATGATAAAATGATTTGCGTAAGGGGGAATACTTATGCGAGTACAATATTTGTTGTGTGCATGTTTATTGCTTTGTGGCTGTACAAAAGTGAGTGATCTTACGCATCAAAAGAGTAAGTCAACCGAAAAGGCGCCGGTTACAGTGAAAAAGGCAAATAAAATAAAGGTAATTGATTGTAAGAATGATTCTTCGCAACAAGTTACTTTTGAAGCTAAGGGGGATAAGATTCAAAAGATGACACAGAAGTTTGCGATGAGCTTTTCAGATTTAGGTATAACAGAAGATATGAATTCTGAACAGATTCAATCTAAGATCAATTCTTCATTGGATGATAAATATAATTCGATTGAAGGCGTTCATGTATCTACTGAATTAAAAGAACAGCAGGTTGAAGTGACGTTGGAAATGGATTTTAAAACAGCAAATATAGATACGCTGATTGAAAGTGGCTTATTAGATAAGGGTGAAGCTCAATCGGATTATGTAAGTTTGAAAAAGACGCAAAGTGCTTATAAACAAGAAGGATTTGCGTGTATGATAAAATAGCGGGTCTTCCGCTATTTTCTATTTGAAAGGATGAGTTAAAAGATGCGTTATTATATTGCAGATACACATTTTTTTCATCGTTCGTTGAATGAAAAGATGGATCAAAGAGGTTTCGAAGACATCGAACAAATGAATGAATATATGATTGATCAATGGAACAGTAAAGTTCGAAAGAATGATGAAGTTGTTGTTTTGGGAGATTTTTCATGGGGAAACGCAAGTCAAACAACAGAGATTTTGGATGAATTAAAGGGGAAAGTTTATTTGATTCGTGGAAATCATGATCGTTTCTTGGATGATAAAAACTTTGATGCTTCGCGATTTGTTTGGATCAAAGATTATGCGGAATTAAATGAGAATAAACGAAAAGTAGTTTTATCTCATTATCCAATTGCGTGTTATAACGGACAATATCGAAGAGATGAGGATGGAAACCCAAAAACATTTATGTTGCATGGGCATATTCATGCGACGCAAGATCAGCAATTTTTAGATGCTTATCAAGAGTATATTCATCAACAAAAACACCCAAGAATCAGTGATGGCCAATTAGAGGGTGTGCCTTGTCAGTTAATCAATTGTTTCTGTATGTACAGTGATTATGTTCCAATGACGTTAGATGAATGGATTGAAATTGACAAGCGAAGAAGAAATATCCTATAATTGTTATAACAAATATAAGGAGATCAAATTATGCATAAGTTAGATACAACGTCGGGTCATCTTCCTTACTATAAACAAATAAAGGAGTTCTACAAAAAAGATATCCAAGATGGAGTCTTGGCTGTGGGAGATCGCGTTGACAGTGAAATGGAAATTCAAGAGATGTACGATGTTTCAAGAATTACAGCAAGACAAGCTATTCTTGAATTAGAACAGGAAGGTATGGTAAAGCGTGGACGTGGCAAGGGTACGTTTGTGACATACAGACCTAAAATCAAAGAGGAGTTGTCGCATATCCGTAGTTTTACAGACGAAATGACAGCTTTAGGAAGAACGCCGGGAACTAAGTCTTTTCACATCACAAAAGAAATTCCGGATGAAGCTACAAGAGAATTATTTGGCTTGGATGAAGAAATGATGTATTGCGTTCGAAGAGTTCGTAGTGCAGATGATGTGTTATTGGTGTATTTTGTGTCTTATTTTCCTTTAAGTTTGAATATACCTTTGAATATGGAAGAACAAACACAGTCTATTTATGAAGTGATTGGCGCACCGACAAGAATAGATGAAGAGTTTTCTGCGATTAATCCGAGTGAAGAAATCTGTTTGGCATTGAAGATACGTAAGGATCAGCCGGTTTTAGCTCGTAAGCGTGTTTCTTATGATAAAAAGAAGAAAAAGATAGAGTATACAATGTGTTACTATCGTGGTGATTTATATAGTTACACAATTTCAACGTCGCAAAAATTATGATTTTAACGATCGACATTGGTGGTACCAATATTAAATATGGATTATGTGATGCGTCAGGGAATATCCAACAAAAAGGGGGATATCCTACTTTGGATACGGCAGATAAAATCGTTCAATCCATTTGTGATTTACCATTTGAATATACTGGAATTGCGATCAGTATGCCTGGAATCTTGAATGAAGATCATTCTAGTGCGTTTATTACTGGTAAACTGGCTTTTCTGTCTAACTACCCTTTAAAAGAGCGGTTGGAAGAAATTAAAGGTTGTAAAGTGACAATTGAAAATGATGGTCGTTGTGCAACGTGGGCTGAACTTGGATTTGGAAATTTGATACATTCAAAGAATGCTTTGGTTGTAGTTCTGGGTACATATATTGGGATGGGTATAGTGATTGATCATAAGGTATATGAAGGTTCACATTTATTGGCAGGTGAATATTCAGATGCGCATATGGATACAGAAAAAACTTTTAAGAATACCATGGCTGCATGCTTTGGAAAAGATGGTCTTGAAAGAGCAACGGGTTTAACGGGTAAAGAACTTTTTGATCATTTAGAGGATGAAAGAGTATATGCAGGTTTTAATAAATATTGCCAAAATTTGGCTTGGATGTTAAACAATCTTCAGTTGCTATTAGATGTGGATACAATTTTGATTGGTGGAGGTATATCGGCACAGCCTAAACTCATTGCGTGTATCAAAGAAAATATGATGGGTTTGACACAATGGTTTCCAACTTTAGAGGAACCTGTTATCAAAGCTTGTAAATTTAACAATGATGCTAATTTATTAGGTGCATTGTGTTACTACAAAAATAATACCGAGAATCATTAAGCGTTCTCGGTATTTCTTACTTAGAGGGGGAAGGGCATGAAATCGTTAATTGGTGATAAGAAGTTTTATCGAATGGTTTTGATTGTATGTATTCCGATTGTGATACAGAATGGGTTTACCAATCTTGCCAGTTTATTAGACAACATTATGATTGGACAATTAGGAACACTATCTATGAGTGGTGTATCTATTTCAAATCAGTTATTTCAAGTATTTAATGTGAGTGTCTTTGGCGCAATGTCAGGGGCTGGAATATTTCTGGCACAATTTTATGGACGTGGAAACAGGGATGGTGTACACAATTGTTTCCGAATTAAAATGTTGCTTGGCATTTTGATTTCAATATTGGCCATATGCATTTTTAAAGTGTTGGGGCCTTCATTGATTTCATTATATCTAAATGATGATCCGACAGATAGTTTGACAACTTTGAACTTTGGTAAGCAGTATATGGATGTTATGCTGATTGGACTCATTCCTTTTGCGATTACACAAGTATATTCTTCTTCATTAAGAGAAACGGGAAATACAGTTTTACCAATGAAGGCTAGTGTCATAGCGGTTATTGTGAATTTTTGCATTAACTACATTTTGATTTTCGGGCACTTTGGATTTCCTAAACTAGGAGTTATTGGTGCAGCCATTGGTACGGTTATTTCAAGAGTTGTAGAGATGGGGATAAATGTAGCGGCAGGCTATAATAACAAATATTTAAGGGATGCGATGCGTTTAGATAAGATATCGGGTGATATATTTAAGAATGTTGTTAAAAGAGGAATTCCACTATTGTGTAATGAAATATTGTGGTCGATATCCATAGCGCTTATTTCTCAATGTTATTCAACAAGAGGACTTGAGGCTGTGGCGGCCATCAATATTACAACAACAGTAACCAATTTCTTTATGATTATTTGTTATGCAATGGGAAATTCGATTTCAATCATTGTAGGTCAAAGATTGGGTGCTGGTGAAATTGAATATGCCAAAGACTATGATTTGAAGATGGTATTTATGAATTTTATGATGTGTTTAGGTATTGGTGTGGCATTGTTTGGATGTTCATCCTTTATTCCTCAAATCTATAATACGTCTATAGAAGTAAAGTCATTAGCAACATCTTTATTAAGAGTTTCGGCATGTATGCTTCCAATTATTTCTTTGTATTACAGTAGCTACTTTACAATGCGTGCAGGAGGAAAAACATTGCTTACCTTCTTCTTCGATAGTGGATATACATTCATGTTTACGTTTATGGTTGCACTATGTTTAACTCGTTTTACGAATTTACCTATATTCAATGTGTACTTATTGGTGCAATGTGTGGATATTCCTAAGGCAGTATTAGGAATCACATTAGTCAAAAAGGGGATTTGGGTGCATAATATTGTCAATGAACTTTAGCCTTCTTTTTAGAAGGCTTTTTCTTTTAGAAGGCAAAAAAAAGAAGTCCTTTCGGACTTTATTTTAACAATGGTGACGCGTACGGGATTCGAACCCGTGAATGCATGCGTGAAAGGCATGTGAGTTAACCGTTTCTCCAACGCGCCATGTATATTAAACTTGTCTTCCTTGACAAGTGCTATTTAATGATACTATAAGTTTATATTAATTGCAAGCAAAAAAATAAAAAAATCATAAAATATTTTTTGTATTTCTTAAATGAGTCAAAATAATAGGATGAAATTATTTGTTAACATAGTGATTATAAAGCTTTTAAATAGGCAGTGGTAGTAACGATTTGCGTATATGATGGGCAGATATTATTAAAGTTACATAGTGATTTTGTAGACAATAATACATACGAATTTGATAGGAATATAGTTATATTTTATACATGATAATAATATTTGAATCTAAATAAAAATAGTGATTATGCAAATAATAGTTATAAATAAAAAAATAAAAAAATAGTTGAAAGCGCTTGCAATCATATGTTAGAATGCAGTAGTAAAAAGACGCATCTCATTGAGGAGGATACATAGTTGGCTTTACAAGCATAGAATAGATTATATAAATTGATTTCACGACAAATGGCTTTGTTTCAAATACAGCAAGCAAATAACAAATTAAAAATTATTTTTGGAACACCCGGCTGCCAATCATATTATAATCAAGCGAAGTATCTGTATGGGAAAGTGTCTTAATGTAAAAATCTACATTAGGAGGATAATATGAACAAAAGATTTTTAACAATTGCTGCAGCTTTATCTATGGGTGTTGCATTAACTGCTTGTAGCGGTGGAGGAGATGAAGGAAAAACTGGTGGTTCTAGTGTTGCAAATGCTGACAAACCTTTAGTATGGTATAACCGTCAACCTTCTAACAGTTCAACTGGTGAATTAGACAAGGATGCATTAAACTTTAACAAAGATACTTATTATGTTGGTTTCGATGCAAATCAAGGTGCTGAACTTCAAGGACAAATGATTAAAGAATATATCGAAAAGAATATCGATACATTAGATCGTAACGGAGATGGCGTTATCGGTTACGTATTAGCTATTGGTGATGTTGGTCACAATGATTCTATCGCTCGTACAAGAGGTGTTCGTAAAGCTTTAGGTACAGCTGTTGAAAAAGATGGTGAAATCGTAAGTGATCCAGCTGGTATTAATAATGATGGTAAATCTAAGAGTGTTCAAGATGGCTCGTTAGAAATTAATGGAAAAACTTATACAGTAAGAGAACTTGCTTCTCAAGAAATGAAGAACTCTTCAGGTGCAACTTGGGATGCTGCTACTGCTGGTAACACAATCGGTACATGGACTGCTTCATTCGGTGATGAAGTTGACGTTGTAGCTTCTAACAACGATGGTATGGGTATGTCAATGTTCAATGCTTGGTCAAAAGAAAACAAAGTTCCTACATTCGGATACGATGCTAACTCAGATGCAGTTGCTGCAATCGCTGAAGGATATGGTGGAACAATTTCTCAACATGCTGACGTTCAAGCTTATTTAACATTAAGAGTATTACGTAATGCTTTAGATGGTGTTGATATCGATACAGGTATCGGTACAGAAGATGATGCAGGAAACGTATTAAGCTCAGATGTATTTACATACAATAAAGATCAACGTTCTTACTATGCATTAAACGTTGCTGTTACTGCTGACAACTATAAAGATTTCTTAGATTCAACAGTTACTTATGCTCCAGTTTCTAATCAATTAGACGAAAAAGATCACGCTAAGAAGAGTGTTTGGTTAAATATCTACAATGCTTCTGATAACTTCTTAAGTTCAACTTACCAACCATTATTAGAAAAATACGATGATTTATTGAATTTAGATGTTGAATACATTGGTGGAGATGGACAAACTGAATCTAACATCACAAACCGTTTAGGAAATCCAGACAAATATGATGCATTCGCAATTAACATGGTTAAGACTGACAATGCAGCTTCTTACACAGGAATCCTTAAATAAATAATTCAAAAATAACATAGGGATTAAGATTATTAGGGAGAAATTATTTCTCCCTAATATTATTTAGATAGTAGTAAACAAAATAGGAGAGATTTTATGGCAGATAAGAATGAAGAACTAGTCTTATCTATACGCGGAATGAGTAAGTCCTTTGGACGTAACCGTGTTTTGGATCATATTGATTTAGATTTAAAACCAGGTACAGTTATGGGACTTATGGGAGAAAATGGTGCTGGTAAATCAACAATGATGAAATGTCTATTCGGGACATATCAAAAAGATGAAGGTACAATTTTCTTGGAAGGAAAAGAGATTAACTTTTCTGGACCAAAAGAAGCACTTGAAAATGGTATTGCCATGGTACACCAGGAATTGAATCAATGTCTTGAAAGAAATGTTAAAGATAACTTATTCTTGGGACGTTATCCTACAAATGCTTTTGGCGTAGTAGATGAAGATCGAATGAAAAAGAAATCATCTGAGCTTTTTAGAAAGCTTGGTATGACAGTGAATTTAGATACACCAATGCGAAATATGTCTGTATCACAAAGACAGATGTGTGAAATTGCCAGAGCAATTTCATATAATTCAAAGGTTATCGTACTTGATGAGCCTACATCTTCTTTGATGACACAAGAAGTTAATAAATTGTTTGATATGATGCGTATGTTGAAAAAACAAGGTATTTCGCTAATTTATATTTCGCATAAAATGGATGAAATTTTTGAAATTTGCGATGAAGTATCGGTTCTAAGAGATGGAAAAATGGTTATGACAAAACCTACTTCAGAAACCAACATGAATGAGTTGATTGCAGCCATGGTAGGTCGTTCATTGGATAACCGATTCCCACCTGTTGACAATGTTCCTGGAGAACCAATGTTATCTATTCAACATGTATCAACAAAATATGAGCCATACTTAAAAGATATTACATTTGACGTTAAAAAAGGTGAGATTTTCGGCCTATACGGTTTAGTAGGAGCTGGACGTACGGAATTGCTAGAAACAATCTTTGGTATCCGTACTAGAGCCTCAGGTCGTGTTTATTTTGACAATAAGTTAATGAACTTTAATAGTGCTAAAGAAGCAATTGAACATGGCTTTGCCCTGATTACTGAAGAGCGTAAAGCAAATGGATTGTTCTTAAAGTGTGATTTAACATTCAATACAACGATTGCAAATTTACCTTCTTATATGAGCAAGGTAGCACTTTCTGATAATAAGATGGTTCAAGCTACGAATAAAGAAATCAAAACCATGAGAACTAAGTGTATGGGACCAAATGATGCGATTACTAGTCTATCTGGTGGTAACCAACAAAAAGTTATCTTCGGTAAATGGTTAGAGAGATCACCAAACGTATTCATGATGGATGAACCTACACGTGGTATTGACGTAGGTGCTAAATATGAAATTTACGAATTGATCATCAAAATGGCTAAACAAGGAAAAACTATTATTGTAGTTTCAAGTGAAATGCCAGAAATCTTAGGTATTACAAACCGTATTGGCGTTATGTCAAATGGACGCTTAGCCGGTATTGTAAATACAAAAGATACTAACCAGGAAGAGTTGTTAAGACTCAGTGCAAAATACCTATAAAGGAGATAATTATGACAAATACAGTTACAAATATTCTTAGTCATGATGAAGAGCTTGCACTACGTAAACCTATTGAGGATTATGTAGGAAAGATCCAAGCTGAAATTGATGAACTAAGAGAAGAAGGAACAAATAAAGTATTGGAATATTCTGAAGAAATCGAGGTTCTAAAGAGAGATAAAATTTATACTAAAAGCGAAAAAGAAGCTCGTATTTCAGAATTAAATGGTAAATTACAAAAAGCCAAAGAAATCGAGGCTAAAAACAAACAGCCAATCAATGACAAAATTGCAGTAGCTGAAAAATATTTAAAGGATCACTATCAAACAGATTACTACAACAAAGTTGTTGAAAGTAATAAGTATGAGGTTCAAAAGGCTAAGGCAGACTATGATAAAAAATTAAAAGAATTAGAAAAAGAACACAAAGATATTTTATCAGGTCTTAGTGATAAAGAAGAAATTAAAGAAGAGAACTTTATTTATAAGAACCGTTTGTTCGATGCAAAACTTGAATATACTAAAAATATGCAAGAGGCAAAAGATCGTAAACATGATGCGTTTACATTTGAATATCACTTAATTGACTTATTGAAGATGTCAAATTTCTCGTTTGCAGAAAAACAAGCTCAAAAAATTGAAAACTACAAGTACTCATTTAATACTCGTGATTTTTTATTGAAAAATGGTTTGTATATTGCGATTATTTTAGTATTCATTTTCTTATGCATCATTACACCAATTAAGAAGAATGGTTTACAACTTTTTACTGTTAATAACATTTTAAGCATTATGCAACAAGCATCTCCAAGAATGTTCTTGGCATTAGGTGTATCTGGTTTAATTATGTTAGCTGGTACTGACTTGTCCGTTGGACGTATGGTTGGTATGGGTATGACAGCCGCTACAATTATTATGCACAATGGACCTAACACGGGTTCAGTATTCGGGCATGTATTTGATTTCTCAACTATGCCAGTTGGAGGAAGAATTCTTTTAGCATTAGTTGTTTGTGTTGTGTTATGTACAATGTTTACAACGATTGCCGGTTTCTTTGCAGCTAAATTTAAAATGCACCCATTTATTTCAACAATGGCGAACATGTTGGTTATCTTTGGTTTGGTAACTTATTCAACAAAAGGTGTGTCTTTTGGTGGTATTGAACAATCTATTCCAGGAAAGATTATTCCTAAAGTTGGTGGCTTCCCAACAATTATTTTGTGGGCAGTAGCTGCAGTTGTGATTGTTTGGTTCATTTGGAATAAAACAAAATTTGGTAAAAACTTATATGCCGTAGGTGGAAACCCAGAAGCTGCTACTGTATCTGGTATTTCAGTATTTAAAGTAACTCTTGGAGCATTTATTATGGCTGGTATCTTATACGGATTTGGTTCTTGGTTAGAATGTATTCGTATGATTGGTTCTGGTTCAGCTGCGTATGGACAAGGATGGGAAATGGATGCGATTGCTGCCTGTGTAGTAGGTGGTGTATCATTTACTGGTGGTATCGGTAAAATTTCTGGTGTAGTAGTTGGTGTATTGATCTTTACTGCATTAACTTATTCATTGACAATTCTTGGTATCGATACTAACTTACAGTTCGTATTCTCAGGAATTATCATTCTTATCGCCGTAACTCTTGACTGCTTGAAATACGTACGTAAAAACTAATTAAACAAAAAAATGATAAATTCAAATGGACCCAGTAATCTGGGTCCATTTTCTTAAATATGATTCTTTATTTAGTGTATCTTTTGGATGCACATGGAATTAGTAACTGTTCACGATATTTTGTGACGGTTCTTCTTGAAATATGGATATTTTCTTTAGCTAATGCTTTTTTGATGCTTTCATCACTGAATGGTTTCGTTTTGTTTTCGTTGTGAATCAAATTCATAATTCTATCTTTGATTTGTTCAGATGTGATTTCTTTAAATCCTGTATGACAGAATAAATGCTTGATTGGATAGTATTTATTGTTGAATTCAAAACCTTTTTGATTGATCGCTCTCGAAATAGTAGAGGCATGTAATCCACATTCTTTGGCTACCATTTCTAGAGTACAATAATTCAATGGACTATTTGAGATGAAGAAATCTTTTTGAATATGACACAGTGTATCCATGATTTGCAGTAGTGTCATATTTCTTTTTTGAACTGTGTTAAGCAGTTGCTTAGCTTCGTTTCTTAGTTTTCTTAAATCTTTAGTAAGATGATTCATATCATCAAATTGAATGGAATAGTTCTGGTTGATCCATTCAAAATGAAATTTATCATCATATATAACTTTGATTTCTGCTTGTAAGACGGGCGCATCTGTAGAATAGTTTGCCGCAGGCTTGGGGTTAAGGGTTTGAATGAAATGAAATCCTTCTTCAAGCTCATCCAGTGTGAGCTCAGTTTTATGTATAATTTCATCATAATTGTGGGATGCAAGCTCTTCAAGAAAATCACATAAAATAGTCCCTGTTTCACTAGCGGGGTTTTCACTAAGTTCACATTGTACTTTTAATGATTCTTTTAAATTTCTACAAAAACATCCATATGGCTCTGTTCTTTGAAGAATGTAGATGGCCTGTTGTAGTTGTTTTTCGGAATAGCTAGCAAGGAATGGAGTCGTTTTGAAGTAACCGTTGGAATCTAAAAGGCTAATTAAATATTGATATAAATCTTCAGGTATTGTTTTATTTGTACTTTTAAGTTCAGCTTCAATTTTGTCATATAAACTTTGTGTAGTATGATCATACTCAAGGAATGCATCTGCGTCAGCAGTATATGTTAGAAATGGGTTTGTCTGTGCTTGCTTGTATAAGTATTCCTTTAAGCTTTTAGCATTATAGGATAGTATTTTAAGACTTTGTTCCTTTTGAGAATTAAAAGATTGTTTAATTTTAAGTTCTGGTTTGATTGTGATATTTTGCTTCATGGATAAACTATATCATTCTTTTGAAAAAGTTGATAGAATTAAAGATAATAGTAATGAAAGGACGGATATTGATATGCGTGCAAAAATAGAATTGATTCGTGTTGATAATCGATTGGTTCATGGTCAAGTTGGGGTAACTTGGGTCAATGCGTTGAACATAGATACAATTGTAGTGGTAGATGATGAGACGGCTATCAACGTATTTTCACAAAAAATGATGAAGACGATTGCGAAAGCTAGCAATGTGGATATTCGTTTTTATTCGATTGCGGACTTCATGCAGGTCTTGCGACATAATGAAAGTAGTCAAAGATTGTTTGTGGTTGTAAGAGATATTCAAACGGTTTATGAAATGTTTAAAAATGGGTTAACTCCACAAACTGTGAATATAGGTAATATTCATTATGGAAGAGGAAGAGTCCCCTTTAATAAAAAAATGTATGTGTCCGAAGTGGATGTAGATGAAATCAATGAATTAATAGATCAAGGCTTTAATCTTTATTATCAAGATGTGCCGGGAACTTTAGATGAAGTGATCGACAAGATTGATTTTGAGCGATTGAAAAGGGTGAGAAAATGACAAGTAAACAATTGGTGTACGAGGAAATTAAGCGGCGTACTTTAGAAAATAATATTGAGGAAAATGAAATATTTACGGCGAACGATTTAGCAACTTCTTTGAATTTGAGTCGAAATACAGTTTCGCAATATTTAAATGAAGGATTAAAAGATGAATCTATTGTAAAGGTGAATTCACGTCCCGTATACTTCTTTGATAAATCAGCTTTGATCAAGAAATGGAATGTTCGTTTTATGGGAAATGAATTTGCGTCTTTTGATTTATTGATGGCACAAAAGGAACATGATTTTGATCAATTGATTGGATATAATGGTTCCTTATCTTCGGTTGTTGAACAATGTAAAGCGGCTATGTGCTATCCAGACAATGGTTTACCTATTATGATTTATGGTCCCACTGGAACAGGTAAGACTTTGTTGGCAAATACGATGTATGATTATGCGTTGCATCAAGGCGTGATTGAATCAAATTCACGCTTTGTTTCGGTAAATTGTTCAGAATATGCGAATAACCCAGAATTATTAACTTCTAATCTTTTTGGACATGTTAAGGGTGCCTATACTTCGGCTGAAGAAGATCAAGATGGATTAATCAGTCTTGCGAATGGTGGTGTACTTTTTTTGGATGAGGTTCATTGCTTAAAGGCGGAATGCCAGGAAAAGTTGTTTCAATTCATGGATAAGGGGATTTATCATAAAGTAGGGGATAATGATAAGTGGTATAAGTCAAAGTGTCGTTTGATTTTTGCGACAACAGAAAATCCTCAGGATGCCTTGTTAAAGACATTGCTTCGAAGAATTCCAATCACAGTGAGTGTTCCTTCATTAAAGGATCGCCCATTATTGGAAAAAAGAGAGTTGATTTATCGCTTACTTGAACAGGAAGAGTCAAAGCTTGGAAAAGATATGTATATTTCAAATCTAGCTTATTCAACTTTTCTTGATTATGAGTTTAAGGGAAATATTGGTGAACTAAAAAACACCATTAAGGCGACTTGTGCAAAGGGATTGTTGAATCAGTCCTCTGATACTTTACAGATTCATTTGTTGGATCTTCCATCCTATTTTTTTGAAACAATCAAATCAATGCAGTTAAAGACGCATTCACGAGATAATGAGACTTTATTTTCTATACATGATTTAAAAGGAGAGTTAAAGCCGGTCATTCCTCTATTACAGTTTTATGCGAAATTATTGAATGCATTTGAAGGGGAAGAAGATTTTTCTAAGGTTGTTGATCAAAGTAAAGTATTGATTCAAAATTTTATTGATTATTTGTTCTTTAAACAAAAATACACGTTGGGAACAACGAACGAAGTATATTTATTGAAAATTGTGGATAAGATTTATTCAATCGTAATGAATAAATATGCGTTTGTAGTGCCGAATAGTAAGATCAAAATGTATTCTAAATTATTTATGGAGTATGGTAAAGATATAACGGATACCAAGATTTGGATTGCTTCACATTATGATTCGATTATGGCGTTTTCAACGCAAGTTCGACGCCAATTTCCTAGGGCCTACAGCATCGCTCAGGAAATTATTGAAAATATTGCTCTGAATTTAGATATTCAAATGGATGAATTCATGCAGGTTGTGATTACTTTGACAGTCGCAAACGACGATAAGATTGAACATAATGGAACCGTAGGATTGATTCTTTGTCACGGATATTCAACGGCATCAAGCATAGCGGACACGGTAAATCATATTTTGAATCAGCATGTGTTTGATGGAATGGATATGGAAGTGCAGATTTCCATCGATAAGATGTGTTTGATGGTGGATGACTATTTAAGGCGTAAAGCACCTGTAAAAGAATTGATGCTTCTAGTAGATATGGGAAGTTTAGAAGATATTTATGAAAGAATAAACCCTTTATCTGATTGCAATATTGGAATAATAAATAATGTTTCTACAGCTTCTGCTTTAGAAGTGGGTAACTTGATGAAGCAACATATGCATGCTCGTCAAATTATTAAAACCATCAAAGAAAATTATGAGATGAGTTATCAATTTATTGAAAGTAAACAGAAGACAGAGGCTATATTGACAGTCTGTGCTACGGGATTTGGTTCAGCAAAGAAAATTGGAGAATTGTTAAAGAATTCTTTACCTAAATCAATACCTTTAGAAATTATTCCTTATGATTATCAATCGTTAGTTACACATGGTATAGAGGATAATATATTTTCAGAATATGATGTGAAAATGTTGATTGGTACATTGGATCCAAAGGTTCCTGGTGTTAAATATATGCCGATGGAAAATATTGTGACAAATGATGAAGTTCATTATTTACATGAATTAATTGGCAAATATTTGTCAGATGACGAACTAAAAATGTTTAATGAAAATGTTGCCAAAAACTTTACTTTGGATAATATTGTCAATCATTTAACGATATTAAATCCTCAAAAAGTCATGGAGGATGTGGAAGAAATTGTATCTGAATTAGAAAAATTATTTAAATGTTCACTGGATATTACGACAAAAGTAGGTGTGTATGTGCATTTGAGTTGCTTGATTGAAAGAATGATTTTGCGTCAAGAAATTACGGAATCAGAAGGCATGATAGATTTCGCAAAGAAATATCCGGATTTGATTGAGAATATAAAAGATATTTTTAGTGGCGTAGAATATAGATATAGTGTCGAAATTCCTGTATCTGAAATTCGATATTTACTGAATTATTTTGATTTTGATGAATAAATCAATGAAAAGCGTGTCCGACAATTGTTGGCACGCTTTTTGCTATTAAAGAAGTGAGAGGAGGCTGATATATATGCCGAATATACTTTTAACAAGAATCGATAATCGATTGGTTCATGGACAAGTAGGAGTTACATGGACAAAGACAATTGGAGCTAATCTTCTTCTTGTTGCGAACGATGAAGCTAGCCAAGACAAGATTCAGCAGCAACTTATGAGTGTTACTGCAAAATCATCTGGTGTAGGAATTCGTTTTTTCTCACTTGAGAAAACAGCTGCGATAATTGGTCGTGCAGCACCGAATCAAAAAATATTTATTGTCGCAAAAACACCACAGGATGTAAGAACTCTAATTGATAAGGGTGTTCCTATTAAAGAAGTAAATGTTGGCAACATGCACTTTTCAGAAGGAAAACATCAGTTAACTAAAAAGGTATATGTGGACGACCAAGATATGGAAGATTTGAAATACATTTCTTCAAAAGGCGTGCATGTATATATTCAGGACGTTCCTGGAGACGTAAAAACAGAAATTTAGAAATTAGTAGAGGAGAGATATTATGCAGATTACATTAATGCAAGGTATCCTTTTAGCAATCATGACAATTATTGTTGGTCTTGATTTCTTCTTGGAAGCCTTCTTCGTGTTTAGACCTTTAATGGTATCTACATTTACAGGTATCATTTTAGGTGATGTTGTTTTAGGATTAAAAGTTGGTGCTTTGATTGAACTTGCCTTTGCGGGATTAACTCCTGCCGGAGGAACTCAACCACCTAACCCTGTATTTGCCGGGTTGATGGGAACTGTATTGGCGTATACTACAGGTTGTCAACCATCAGCTGCTCTTGGCTTATGTTTACCATTCTCATTTTTAGGACAATATTTAATTTTGTTCTATTATTCAGCTTTTTCATTCTTCATGGGAAAAGCAGACAAGGCTGCTTCTGAAGCAGATACAGGTGCGATTGCGAAAATTAACTTAACGACAATGGCAATCGTTTCTATTTCTTATGGTGTTGTAGCTTTCTTGTGTACATATGTTGCCCAAGAACCAATGAAGATGTTTGTTAATTCTTTACCAGAAGTCATTACTCACGGTTTAGAAGTTGCTGGTGGTATTTTACCAGCCGTTGGATTTGGTATGTTGTTACGTGTAATGATGAAAGCAAAATACACACCATACTTTATTGCTGGTTTCTTAATGGCAAGCTTCTGCGATATGCCTAACTTATTGCCAGTTGCTTTGTTAGGTACAGTTTTCGCATTAATTGATTTCTTTGGGGCAAAACAACGCAAACAAGATATAGAAGAAGCTTTACAAAATGCTTCAATTGACAACTTTGGAGGTGACGATAATGTCGGAATCTAAAAAATTAACTAAACACGATATTACCATGCTAGGTATTCGTTCTTCATTCTTGCAAGCTTCATTTAACTATGAACGTATGCAAGCTTGTGGTTTCTTATGGTCAATGTTACCGGTATTGAAAAAGATTCATGGAGACGATAAAGAAGCGTTGTCATTAGCAATGACAGATAACTTGGAATTCATTAATACACACCCTAACTTAGTAGGATTCTTAATGGGATTGATGATGTCATTAGAAGAAGGTGGCGCAGATCACGATACTATTAAAGGTTTGAAATTAGCGTTATTCGGACCAATCGCTGGTATTGGAGATGCGATTTTCTGGTTTACAATTTTACCAATCGTTGCCGGAATTTCTTGTTCATTTGCTTCTCAAGGATCTATTCTTGGCCCAATCATTTTCTTCTTAGTATATTTATCAATTTGGATCTTACGTATTGTGTGGACACATTTAGGATATAACTTAGGTACAAAATCAATTGATATTATCACTGAAAACTCAGATACAATTGCGAATGCAGCAACGATCTTAGGTATTACAGTGATTGGAGCTTTGATTGCTTCTTATGTTTCTATTAACTTGTTGCCAGTCATCGAAGTAGATGGTGGAATCAAAGTTGCAGTACAAACAGAATTCTTTGATAAAATTTTCCCTAACTTCTTGCCAATGTGTGTAACATTATTGTGCTTCTGGTTGTTAAAGAAAAAACAAGTGAGTCCAATCGTATTGATTGTGGCAATCATCGTATTGTCAATTGTAGCATCAGCTATTGGATTACTATAATAAAGAAAAAAACTCTTAGTTTTCGCTAAGAGTTTTCTTTACGTTTTCTACATCTTCTTTTGTCGCAAGACCAACTTGGAAGGCACTTGCACTACCACAACACAAACCATTGATGAATGCTTTATCATAGTCGTTTGTTTCTAAATATCCTGCAAGGAAACCTGCAACCATCGAATCACCAGCACCAACAGAATTCACTACTTCTCCTTTTGGTGCTTTACTTTGAATCACTTCATTATTATCACTTACAAGCACTGCACCTTGTCCTGCCATAGAAATCAATACGTTTTGAGCACCCATTTCCTGTAGCTTTTTGGCGTAAGGAATGACTTCATCTCGAGTGTTTAATTCGACATTAAAGATTTCACCTAATTCATGATTGTTGGGTTTTATTAAGAAAGGTTTATATTTTAATACTTTTAATAATAGGTTGTTTGTCGCATCGACAACAACTTTTATTTTCTTTTTCTGAACACGTTCCATGATCTGTTCATACATTGTATCTGGTAAAGTACTTGGAATGCTTCCTGAAATGACGAGAATATCTTTTTCTGTTAGATCATCTAATTGATTGAATAATTCTTGAATGTCTTCTGGCTGAATATCAGGCCCCATACCATTGATTTCTGTTTCTTCATCTGATTTCATTTTTACGTTGATTCTAGATAATCCTTTCTTTACATGAATGAAATCTGTTTTAGCTCCATAGCTCTCTAATCGATGTTCAATTTCTTTCCCTGTAAAACCTGCCATAAAACCTAGGGCTGTACTTTCGTGTCCAAGATTGGATAGGACAATTGAAACATTAATGCCTTTTCCTCCGGGAAGGATTTCTTCGAATTTTGTTTTATTAATGATACCAGGCTTAAAATGATCGACTTGAATAACGTAGTCTAATGAGGGGTTAAAAGTAATTGTATAAATCATAATGATCTCCTTTTCTTTATCTGATTATAGGATACTCCTTTTATTGTTGTTTCGCAAGTGAAATATTTTTGAAATAACAGTTGACAATTAAAATAATTCGGTTATTATGTAGATGTAGCTTTTGAAACAACAATTTACAGAGAGAGGAGACTTTTAAAATGAAAGCAAAGGCAGTGCGATTACATGGAGCTAATGATTTAAGATTAGACGAATTTGAATTACCAGAAATTAAGGAAGATGAGATTTTAGTAAAGGTTGTCTCAGACAGTGTCTGTATGTCAACTTACAAATGTGCCATCTTAGGAGTGAATCATAAACGTGTTCATGAAGATGTTGCGGATCATCCAGCTATTATGGGACATGAAATGGCGGGTGATATTGTTAAGGTTGGTGCTAAGCATCAAGACAAATTTAAACCGGGAATGAAGTTTACTTTACAACCAGCATTAAACTATAAAGGAACAATGTGGTCACCTGGTTATTCTTATGAATTTTTTGGTGGAGATACAACTTACTGCATTATTCCAGCTGAAGTAATGGAGCTAGGATGCTTACTTGAATATAAAGGTAAAGCGTATTATGAAGCTAGTTTAGCTGAACCAATGTCATGTTCGATTGGAGCATTTAATGCAGCTTATCATACACATATGGGTGTGTATAAACATGAAATGGGAATTAAGAAAGATGGAAAACTTGCGATTCTTGCAGGAGCAGGCCCTATGGGACTTGGCGCATTAACATATGCGTTGCATAGAGATATTCGCCCTAAAATGGTAGTAGTTGCGGACGTAAATCAAGAAAGATTAGATCGAGCAGCTCACTTATTCCCAGTTGAAGAAGCGGCAGCTGATGGAATTGAATTGCATTTTGTGAATACAGGAAAGATGGAAGATCCTGCAGCCGGCTTAAAAGAAATTACAGGTGGAACTGGTTTTGATGATGTATTCTGTTATGCACCGGTTGAAGCGGTTGTGGAATTGTCAAGCGCTGTATTAGGTCGTGATGGATGTTTAAATTTCTTTGCGGGACCTACGGACAAACAGTTTAGTGCAAGAATGAATTTTTACGATGTTCACTATAATTCGACACATGTAATGGGAACTACAGGTGGAAATACAGATGATATGATTGAATCTTTACGCTTAACGGCAGAAAATCGTATTGATCCAGCTGTTATGATTACACATATTGGTGGTTTGAATGCAGCGGCTGAAACAACATTAAATTTACCTAAGATTCCAGGCGGAAAGAAGTTGATTTATACGCATTTAAATATGCCATTGATTGCGTTAACAGATTTAAGAGAAATGGGAGAAAAAGATGATCGATATACTGCGTTGGCAGATATCGTAGATGCTCATAAGGGATTGTGGTGTCCTGAAGCCGAAGAATATTTATTGGCTCATTTTGAACAAGAATAGATTTTATTAAACCGAGAATCTTGTGTATACTAAATACAGTAAATACAGGAGGTATTGTATGGAAGTAATGGATCAAAGAAGAAACGAAATTGTAGAGTTTGTGAATGAAAACCAAACGGTCACTTTTACACAATTAAAAGAAAAATTTCCTTCTGTGTCTGAAATGACATTGCGTACAGATTTAAAATATTTAGATCAAGCTAAAAGAATTGTTCGAATTCATGGGGGAGCCAAATCTATGGATGTGGTTTCTGGAAATGATGATGTCTTAAAACTTCGTTACGGACGGAATGTAAACGAAAAGAAAGAGATAGCGCAAAAGGCATTATCATTTGTAGAACCAGCTAAGACAATTTTTGTGGATTCAGGCAGTACGACTACAATGTTGGCACATGTTTTAAATAATCAAAATAATATTTTTTATACAAGTGGCTTAACGTGTGCTATAGAGATGGCAAAACTTTCTAAATCGAAAGTGTTTGTGACAGGTGGAAATCTAAATATGCGAAGTTTTAGTGTCAACGGAATGGATGGACTTCGCTGCTTAGAGAAGGTCAACTTCGATGTTGCGTTTATTGGTGTAACTCGTTATGCGAAAGATACGGGGTTTACATGCGAATCTTTAGAGGATTGTGAGTTAAAGCGAAAGGCAATTGAAAGATCTAAAAAAGTGATTGTGTTAATGGATTCTAGCAAAGTGGAAAGAAAGGGTACATATACAATTTGTGATTTAGATCAAGTGGATGTATTGATCAGTGATTCGTTACTTTCAGATAGTTTTAAACAAGAATGTGAAAAACGAGGACTATCTGTATATTAAAGAAGTCCTAAGAAAGGACAATTATGAAAACAACTCTTCAAAAGCTTGGTAAAAGCTTATCTGCGATGGTTATGCCTAATATTGGTGCTTTTATCGCTTGGGGATTTATAACAGCTTTATTTATTGCGGACGGATGGTTACCAAATGAACAATTGGCATCGATTCAACCATATATGTTGACTTATTTATTACCAGTATTAATTGCGGCAACCGGAGGAAGAATGGTTGGCGGTGATCGTGGACTTGTGATGGGGGCGATTGCGATTATTGGATGTATTGCCGGTGTTGGTGGAACCCAAGGACAACCTATGTTGATGGCAGCTATGGTTATGGGACCATTTTCTGGCTGGGTAATTAAAAAATTTGATCAAATGATGGATGGACATATGCCTGCTGGCTTTGAAATGTTGATCAATAATTTCTCTGTCGGTATTTTAGGTATGTTGATTGCGATATTAGGATACTATATTATTGGCCCTTTTATGACAGGTGTTTTGACTGTGTTAACATATGGAGTTGATATACTTGTAAATAAGGGATTAATTCCTTTGGTAGCAATCTTTATTGAACCGGCTAAGGTTTTATTCTTAAACAATGCGATCAACCATGGAATATTTACACCAATTGGAGCTGAACAAGCTGCACAAACAGGCAAATCCATAATGTATATGTTGGAGGCTAATCCAGGTCCTGGTTTAGGTGTACTATTAGCTTATTGGTTATTTGCGAAAGACAAAGCAACGAAAGATTCTGCGCCTGGAGCTATTATTATCCATTTCTTAGGTGGAATTCATGAAATTTATTTTCCATATATTTTGATGAATCCAGTTGTGATTGTTGCTCCAATTTTAGGGAATATTTGTGCAATTGCATTTTACTCTATTTTCAATATTGGATTGAAAGGTCCATCAAGTCCAGGTTCAATTATTGCTTTCTTGTCTATGGCAGAAAAAGGCTCTGTGTTCATGACAGCATTAGGTGTTTTGATTGCGGCTGGCGTTTCATTCTTGGTGGCAAGCCCAATCGTTAAGCTTGCTGGGGAAAAGAATTTGGATGAAGCTAGTAAAAAGGTGCAGTCTATGAAAGCTGAAAGTAAAGGAAGAAGTGAAGCTTTATTAGATGTTTCTTTGGTTCGTAAGATCGTATTCGCGTGTGATGCAGGTATGGGATCTAGTGCAATGGGAGCTACTAAATTTAGAAACCGTTTAAAAGGTGTGCGACCAGATTTAACGGTAATTAATACATCTGTGGATAATATTCCAGTGGATTGTGATGTTGCGGTCGTACAAGAAACTTTGGTAGAGCGTGCAAAAAAATCTGCACCTTTTGCGAAAATAGTTACAATATCAAACTTCTTGGCAGATCCAGCTTTAGATAATTTATTCTTCCAGTTGTCGACTGGAGATTCGATTGTGACAGAAGCAGTTAAGGAAGAGGACGAAATAAAACCGGTTCAAGAAGATGTTATTCAATTGGATGGAATTAAATTAAACCTTCCTTCTGTATCCAAAGAAGAAGCGATTACAGAGGCTGGTAAGTTGTTAAGAGAATTAGGCTATGTGGATGGTGCTTATATACCGGCTATGTTGGAACGTGAAGAATTAGTAACTACTTATATTGGTATGGGATTGGCTATTCCTCATGGCACTACACATGGTGATGATGTGATTCATAAAACAGGTATCGTATTGCTTCAATATCCGGATGGAATTCAGTTTGGGGATGAAAAAGCACAGCTTGTGATTGGTATTGCAGGTAAGGGTGGAGAACATATGGAAGTGTTATCTAAAATATGTTTGGCCCTTGAAGATGAAGCTGTACTTAATAAAATGAAGACAACGAATGATAAAGAGTGGATATTAAAACAATTATCATAATAAAGAAGGACGAGAAAATTTACTCGTCCTTTAATACGTTTGCGATTTCATTTAATGAATCTAAGAAATAGATGTTTTGTTGCTGCTTTGGTGTGGATAATTCACAATCAATCATGTGCTGTAGGAATGCTTTTAAATGATCGTAATATCCATTCACATTATAGAAAATGCATGGGCATTTAAGTTGGTACAGTGAAAGTTTTGATAAGATTTCACTGACTTCTTCTAATGTTCCAGTTGCGCCTGGAAAGGCAATGAAAGCATCACCAAGTTCAATCATTCTTGTTCTTCGATCGGCAATGTCTTTTTCAATGTACAGCTCGGTAAGGTTATCCATGTGGACACCTTCATCCACAAACATTTGTGCTTCTACACCAATTACTTTGCCACCCGCATTTAATGTGCTGTTGGCTAGTTCTCCCATTAATCCGGTTTTAGATCCACCGAACACTAATGTATGATTGTTTTTGGCAATCCATGTTCCTAATTCTATTATTTTTGTTTTAAAGTCAGGATCATTTCCATAGGTTGATCCTAAATATACTGTAATGTTCATAAACTACCTCCTGCAATTAGTTTACATTAAAAGTGTGCACAAAAAAAGCTTAGCACAAGCTAAGCTTACATGGAAATAAATCCAAATGCGTTCGCAATTGAACTTAATAAAATAATGAATGCGAAAATTGGACATAAGTATTGAATCATGAAATTGAATATTTTCTTACGTTTGAATGAATTTCCATCTTTTGTGATTTCTGCTTCGACTTTTTCTAATCCAACAACTCTTGAAACAAAGATACAAATCGCAATGGCAGCGATGGGCATCATGACTGAGTTTGTTAAGAAATCAAAGAAGTCTAAAAATTGCATTCCGATGATTGTCACGTTTGACAATGGACCATAACCTAAACATGATAGTGTTCCTAACCCAATCATAATAATGCCTAAAATGATTGTAGATTTTTTTCTAGACCAATGTAATTCATCTTGGAATGTGGATACAGCACTTTCGGTTAGCGCAATAGAGCTTGTGATAGCTGCGAATAACACCAACAAGAAGAAAATGATACCGATACCTGTGCCTAGTCCCATACTTGCGAATACTTTAGGGATTGTGATGAACATCAAGGATGGTCCGGCTTTTAATGTTTCCATGTTTCCACCTGAAAAAGAAAATACAGCTGGAATAATCATCAATCCTGCCATAATCGCAATGGCTGTATCGAAAATTTCTACGTTTTCTGTTGAACCTTCAATGGAAACGTCTTTTTTCATATAAGAACCAAATGTGATCAAAATACCCATCGCAATGGATAACGAATAGAACATTTGTCCCATAGCACTTACTACGGTCATCCATGAAAAATTATCAAAATTAGGGATTAAGAAATATTTAACACCTTCAAATGCGCCAGGTCGACTGATTGAATATCCTGCAATGATTACAGATAATACGACAAGAACTGGCATCATAAATTTGGATACTCTTTCAATTCCGTTTTGAACACCTGCATAAATGATGGCGAGTGTAAAGAAAGTAAAGAGTATAAAACATATTTCTGTAGATACTCCGTTTGAAATGAAGTTTGAAAAATATGTATCTGTGGCAAGTAATTTTGCATCACCTTTTAAATACTCGAATAAGTACTTGATGACCCAACCTCCGATTACAGAATAATAGGGTACGATCAAGATGGGAATAATGGCATTGATCCATCCGGAAAATGATGCAAACTTCGTTTTTGCGAAAGTATGAAAAGCTCCCACTGGACTTTTCTTTGTCATTCTACCTAGTGTTGTTTCGGCTATAATCATTGTATAACCAAAAGTTAAGGCAAGAACAATGTAAATAAGTAGGAAGATTCCTCCTCCGTATTTTGCGGCTAAATAAGGAAATCGCCAAATGTTACCAAGACCAACACTGGCTCCTGCGGCAGACAAGACAAAACCTAATTTGCCAGAAAATGTACTACGTTTATTGTGCATAATAAAAACACCCTTCCTCAATGATTTAAATTATATCATCTATGAAAGGGCTTGCGCAATTTTATGAAAAAATAAATGTCGAATTTCTTAACATTTCTGAAAAATATGTTTTGAATAAAAAAAGAAGTCCTTTCGGACTTTGTTTGAAAAATGGTGACGCGTACGGGATTCGAACCCGTGAATGCATGCGTGAAAGGCATGTGAGTTAACCGTTTCTCCAACGCGCCATGTATATGAAACTCGTCTTTCTTGACAAGTGCTCACTTATATTACTACATGATTTTAATTAATGCAAGTATTTTTTTAAAATATTTGACAGAAAGTTTTAATAGTATATAATGTGAACAGTTAATTAAGTTAACTAAGGAGAAAAATATGATTCGATTATTAGTAGATTCAGCAAGTGATTATACGCAAGAAGAGATTAGAAATAAAAATTTATATTTTGTGCCATTACAAATTCAGATTGAAGGAAAGAATTATTTGGATGGTGTTGATATTGATAAGGAAACGTTTTATGAGAAGATGATGAATTCAAAAGAATTTTTTAAAACATCACAACCATCACCACAAGAATTTTTAGATATCTTTGAAGAAGTGAAGAAGAAACAAGAGACATTGATTTGTTTATCTTTATCGAGTAAGCTAAGTGGAACATATCAGAGTGCTTGTTTGGCAAAAGACATGGTGGATTATGAAAATATCTATATTGTAGATACATTAACTGCGGTTGCTGGAATTCGCTTACTATGTGAAGTGGCAATAAACTGGATTGATGAAAATAGAAGTGTTGAAAATATTGTATCTGGCTTAGAAGAATTAAAAGAGCATGTGCATATTTATGCGGGTTTAGATACATTGGAATATTTGGCTAAGGGTGGAAGAATTTCTAAGACAGCAGCAGCTATTGGAACTTTAGCAAGTATTAAACCAATTATTTGTGTAGAACATGGAGAAGTTGTGGTTGCCGGTAAGACACGTGGTGTAAATAAGGCAACGAGTGTTGTATGTGAAAAGATGCAGTCAGATATTGTTGATACATTGTATCCAGTTTATACATTGTATTCATATGGTTTAGAGAATGTTGAAAAATTAGAATCAAAACTTGATTTTGATGTCGAACGAGTTCGTATTGGTTCAACAATTGGAGTTCATATTGGACCAAATGCATTTGGTGTTTGTTTCGTATCTAAACTATAGTCAACTTGTGAAGGTGTATACATTTTAGTATAATGGATATACGGATTGACAAGGAGAGTTTTTGATAATATGAAAACAACATTAATTATTATGGCAGCTGGAATTGGCTCTCGTTTTGGTGGTGGAATCAAACAGTTAGCTAAAATGGGTCCAAATGGAGAAATCATTATGGATTACTCAATTTATGATGCGAAAGAAGCTGGCTTCGATAAAGTCGTGTTTATTATTCGTAAGGATATTGAAGAGGAATTTAAAGAAGTAATAGGTAATCGTATCCAAAATTATATGGATGTAGAATATGTATTCCAAGATATTAATGATTTACCAGAAGGATTTACTTGTCCTGAAGGTCGTACAAAACCTTGGGGAACAGGCCAGGCTGTATTATGTGCGAAAAGTGTTGTAGATACACCATATGTGATTATTAATGCGGATGATTATTATGGAAAAGAAGCATTTGTGAAGTTACATGATTTCTTGGTTGAACATGCGAAAATGGGAAAAGAATTTGACATGGGCATGGCTGGATTCATTTTAAAGAACACTTTAAGTGAGAATGGAACTGTAACTCGTGGTGTATGTAAAGTGGATGATAATAATTTATTAAAAGAAGTTTATGAAACAACTGGAATCAAGGCTGAAGGGGATAAAATCGTATGTGATAATCCGGAAGTAGAGGCTTGGGCAAAACCAGAAAGTAATGTTTCTATGAATATGTGGGCTGGTTATCCAGATTTCTTAGACTATTTAGAAAAGGATTTTAGTACGTTCTTATCAAATATTTCAGATAATCCAATGAAGAAAGAATATTTGCTTCCAAATATTGTGGCTGAATTATTGAGGGAAGATCGTATCAATGTGAAGGTGCTTGAGACGCATGATAAATGGTTTGGTGTAACATATGCTGAAGATAAGGAATATGTACAAAATGCCTTTAAACAATTGATTGAAGATGGTGTATATCCTGAAAAATTATGGAAATAGGACGATTTGTCCTATTTTTTTTGTTTAATTAATGATATAATCCTAACGTGTTTCGTATATATCGACTAATACGGTGTCGATGTTTCTACCCCTAAACCGTAAATTCAGGGACTATGAATCAACCTACTTTTTTATTGTGTCGCGTTGATTCTCGTTTTTGTACGAGACTTTTTTATTTTCGGAGGAAAAGAATGAGAAAAGAAGATGTGAAAAAAGGTTCGATATATGAACTTGATGGAGTTGTACCTTTAAAAGAGGCATTGCCTTTAGGAATCCAACACGTATTGGCGATGTTTCTTGGAAATATCAGTCCATTATTGATTATTGCAGGAATGCTTGGATTATCACCAGATTTAAAATCTGCATTGATTCAAAATGCGATGTTTATTGCAGGAGCTGTTACTTTAGTTCAGTTATATCCAGTGTGGAAAGTGGGAGCTAAACTTCCAATCGTTATGGGTACAAGTTCTGGATTTATTGGAACTGCCAAAGCAATGGGTGCTCTATATGGTTATGGTGCATTGATGGGAGCAAGTTTAATTGGTGGTTTATTTGAGATGGTGTTAGGTTTCTTCATCAAACCATTAAGAAAATTATTCCCACCAGTTGTTACTAGCTTAGTTATCATTTCCATTGGTTTATCATTACTTCCTGTTGGTATCAATTATTTTGGTGGAGGTAGTGGTGCTGCTGATTTTGGGGATCCTAAACATTTGTTGGTTGGTACATTTGTTATTTTGGTAATTATTATCGCAAAACAAATTAAAGGTTTTGTGAATAATGCTTCGATTTTGATCGGTATTATTGCCGGATATATCTTGGCCATTGTATTAGGAATGGTTGATTTTACGCAAGTTCAAACCGCTTCTTGGATTGCACTTCCAACTTTTATGCCAGTGAAGATGGAATTTAATTTGGAAGTAATTATTGCGATGGGAATTATGTTTATTGCGACAACAGTTGAAACAGTCGGAGATGTTTCTGGTATCACAAATGGTGGTTTAGATCGTGAAGCAACTTCTGAAGAATTACAAGGTGGCGTTTTGGCAGATGGTTTAGGTTCTGTTGTTGCCTCATTGTTTGGAGTTTTGCCAAATACTTCATTCTCTCAAAATGTTGGTTTGGTTTCAGTGACTAAAGTTGTTAACCGTTTTACAATTATGACAGGAGCTATCTTCTTGATTCTTTGCGGTTTCTGTCCAAAATTAAGTGCTTTATTTGCGGTTATGCCTCAATCTGTACTTGGTGGAGCTGCCGTTATTATGTTTGCGAGTATTTTGGTAAGTGGTATTCAATCATTGATGCGTGTTGAATTCAATGAAAGAAACACTTTGATTATTGCCTTGGCTATTGGTCTAGGAATTGGTATTGGACAAGTACCTACAGTTCTAGCACAATTACCAAGTTGGGTTGGAAATATTTTTGCACAAAACGGAATTATTATGACGTTTGTGATCGCAACCGTATTAAATTTAATTTTGCCTGGTAAAAAAGACTAACAAATCGGTGTTAAACATTGTGTTTAACACTTTCTTTTTGTGTTAAAATTTTAGTAAAGAAAGAGAGCGTATCCATTATGTTAAGAATAATGAATTATGCATCGCCAGAATCTTTAGATGAGGCGTATGCGCTACTAACGAAAAATAAAAAGAATATGATTCTAGGCGGTATGATCTGGTTGAAGATGGAAGACATTCAGATTCCGACTGCTATTGATTTAAGCAAATTAGGTTTGGATCAAATTGAAGAAGATGATACAGAATTCAAAATTGGTGCTATGGTAACTTTGCGCCAATTAGAAACACATCAAGCTTTCAATGAGGCAACTTGTTATGTATTTAGAGATGCTGTAAAAGATATTGTCGGTGTACAATTAAGAAACTTAGCAACAGTTGGAGGAAGTATATATTCGCGTTTTAGTTTTAGTGATGTCATCTGTAGCTTATTATGTTTAGAGTGTGATGTACAAACACATAAACATGGGCGTATTTCACTTGAAGAATTTGTGAGTCTTCCATATGAAAAGGATATTGTGGAATATATTTATGTGAAGAAGACAAATTTGCCGAGTGCCTTTGTTTCTGTAAGAAGGAGTGCTACGGATTTAAGTGTTTTAAATGCATCTTGTACAAAGTATGCAGATCACTACCGATTCTGTTTTGGTGCAAGACCAGCTATTGCGAAAGTTTATAATTGTGATTTAGATCATATTGATTTAGATGTATATTGTGCAGACAATATGCGCGGAAGCAAGGAATATAGAGAAAAACTTGTTGAGGGATTAACTCAGAAGTTATTGAGAAAGGTAGAGTCTTATGTTGGTTAAAATTAAAGTGAATGGAAAATTGATTCAGGATGATGTACAGCCACAAACTTTATTGCTTGACTGGCTAAGAGATCATGGTTGTTACAGTGTAAAAAGAGGTTGTGATACCGCAAACTGTGGATTATGTACAGTGTTAAGAGATGGAACGCCAATTCTTTCTTGTAGTACATTGACAGTTCGATGCGATGGTCATGAAATTACGACGCTTGAAGGACTTCAAAAAGAAGCGGGTGAATTCGGTATGTTTATGGCGAAACAAGGCGCTGAACAATGTGGTTTCTGTTCGCCAGGATTTATTATGAATGTTTTGGCAATGGAAAAAGAATTAGTGAATCCAAGTGATGATGAAATTCGTGCTTATTTAGCTGGAAATTTATGTCGTTGCTCTGGATATATGTCGCAGATGCGTGCAATCAAGGCGTATTTAAGTCGAGGTGAAAATCATGAATAGTGTAGGAAAAGGTGTCATCAAAAAGGATGCGATGGCTTTAGTTACAGGGCAACCTGTATATTGTGATGATTTAGCACCTAAGGATTGTTTGATTGTTAAGCTTTTAAGAAGTCCACATGCATACGCAAAAATTAGAAGTATTGATACTTCCATTGCGAAAAGAATTCCTGGAATTGAAGCGGTGTATACGTATGAGGATGTTCCAACTTCTCGTTTTACTCTTGCAGGACAATCTTATCCTGAACCAAGTCCATATGATCGTAGAATCTTAGAAAATGTAGTTCGTTATGTAGGCGATGAAGTCGCAATCGTTGCGGGAGCTAATGAGGATTGTGTAGATCGTGCTTTGAAAGCTATCAAAGTAGATTATGAAGTATTAGAGCCATTGTTGGACTTTGAAAAATCGATTGATAATGCAATTGTGGTACATGAGGAAGACGATTATAAGTGTCTTTGTGAGATTGGTAATGACGTAAAGCGTAATATTGTCAGCAGTGGCGAAAGTGTTGTTGGTGATGTGGATGCAGTATTAAATGATTGTGAAGTGGTCTTAGAAAGAGATTATCATACAAAGGCCAATGCCCAGGCAATGATGGAAACTATGCGTTCATATTGTTACATTGATACATATGGTCGTTTAAATTGTGTAAGTTCTACACAGATTCCTTTCCATGTTCGAAGAATTTTAAGTAATGCTTTAGAAATTCCAAAGTCAAAAATCAATGTAATCAAGCCAAGAATTGGTGGCGGATTTGGTGCTAAACAAACGGCTTGTTGTGAAATCTTCACGGCATTTGTCACATGGAAACTTAAAAAGCCAAGTAAGATTGTTTATACTCGTGAAGAAACTTTTGCGGCTACTAACTCAAGACATGAAATGAAGATGCATGTTCGTATTGGGGCTAAAAAAGATGGTACGATTGAAGCTATAGATTTATATACATTATCAAATCAAGGCGCTTATGGAGAGCATGGTCCAACTACAATTGGTTTGGCAGGACATAAATCTTTGCCTTTATATAACCATGTTAAAGCCAGCCGTTTTACATATGATGTAGTTTATACAAATACAATGCGTGCTGGTGCTTATAGAGGGTATGGTGCTACGCAAGGTCAGTTTGCGGTTGAATCCATTATTAATGAATTGGCTGATGAATTGAATATGGATCCTTGTGAAATCCGTTTTAAGAATATGACACGTGAAAATGAAGTGTTATCGCAATACTATAATGAAGAATTGAATGCGTGTGCGTTGGATCGTTGTTTAGAAAAAGCGATGGAAATGATTGACTACAAGAATAAACCTTTAAGACGTGATATGGGTGATTTTGTTCGTGGCTTAGGTGTTTCTTTATCTATGCAAGGTAGTGGTATTTCGGGTCTTGATGTAGGTTCTGTTGAAATTAAACTACAGGATGATGGTTTCTATATATTAAGTATCGGTGCTACAGATATGGGTACAGGATGTGATACGATTCTTGCTCAAATGGTTGCGGAATGTATGGATTGTGATGTAGATCAAGTTGTCACTAGTTCATTGGATACAGACCATGCACCTTATGATACGGGTTCTTATGCTTCAAGTACAACGTATGTAACGGGTATGGCTGTAGTAAAGGCTTGTGAAAAGTTAAGAAATTCTATTTTAGAAGCGGCAGCCGGATTCTTTAATGTGGATAAAGAAAATATTGAATTTGATGGTAAAAAGGTTTATTCATTGGATCATACGCATGAAATGAGTTTGGCAGATTTTGCGGATACATGTTTCAATGGTGGTATCGCAAAAGCATTGATTGCCAGTGAGTCTCATATGTCGCCTACTAGTCCGCCTCCATTTATGGTTGGTATTGCCGAAGTGGATGTAGATAAGCTAACGGGTGAAATCAAAGTTCATGATTATGTATCTGTTGTTGATTGTGGTACAGTTATCAATCCAAATCTTGCCAGAGTACAAGCTGAAGGTGGTATTGTACAAGGTATTGGTATGGCTTTGAGCGAGGATATCACGTACTCAGATGAGGGTAAGATGCGTAATCGTAACTTTTTGCAGTATAAGTTGCCAACAAGAGTGGATGTTCCAAGTGTTCGTGTTGAATTTGAAAGCAGTTATGAAGACAATGGTCCATTTGGTGCTAAATCCATTGGAGAAGTTGTTATTAATACGCCAACAAGTGCAATTGCTAGTGCTATAAAACATGCGACGGGAGTGCAGATTCGTACTTTGCCTATTACAGCTGAAAAAGTGTTATTAGGAAAAGAAGATGAATAATATTTCTTTGATTATCTTAGCGTCTGGTTTTTCCAGACGCTTTGTTTCAAATAAACTTTTGTACGAATTTCATGGTAAGAAACTTATTGAATATGCTTTTGATAAGGCAAGTGCTTTTTTAGATGTGATAGTAGTCACACAATATATGGAAATAAAAGAAATGGCTGAGTCATTAGGATATCATGTTGTTATGAATGATCATCCTGAATATGGGCAAGGGCATTCTATCGCGTTAGGTGTGGGCGCTTGTCAAAATAATGCATGCATACTGATGGTTGCGGATATGCCATATTTAAAATTGGATACGTTAAAGGAAATGGTTTCAATTCAAGATGGAAAGCATATTGTGATTTGTGAGTATAATGGTATTTTATGTAATCCTATGTTGCTCCCAAAAAGGTATTATGGTAGGGCAAAACAATTGTGTAATGATAAAGGGGCAAAACAAATCATTGGTGATGATACGTATTTAACGGTTTCTTTATCGGAAGAAGAATTTATGGATATAGATGAAAAAACAGAGGCTATTTAGCCTCTGTAATGTTTTTCTTTGTCTTTTGCGATGTCAAAATAGATTTGTTCGCCTCTTTGTTCATAAAGCATATTTGCCCAATATCCCCAAAGGATGTCTTCCATTCTTTCAAATGCCTGCACTTGTACATCAATCATTGGGTCGATTTCTCCATCAAAATAGGCTTGATAGAACTGGTCTCTTTGGTCAATGTAGTGAATATTGTTCTCTGAAAAGAAGCTGGCGATATCAAAGCGATAATCGTTTTTTGCGGCATATTCATAGTCGATCAAATAGTCTTTTGTATCGCTGTAAAGAATATTTCCTTGCACAAAGTCGTTATGGCATAGTGTGTTTGGTTTATATTCTTTTTTTAATGCTTCTAAAAAGTTTTCTTCATTTGGAAAAGATACGATACATTCTTTGATTTGAGATTTGTAGAATTCAATCTTTCCAAAAGGGTTGAAAATAAACAAAGGAGCTTTTTTAGTATGAAGAGATTTCATTAAATTTGCACATCTTGCGAATTTGTCTTTGTCCTTACATTCATCAAATGTTTCTACATCTTCAATATAATTTGTTACTTTGATACCTGCTTTTTCATCGAAAAAAATAACAGGTACATCTAAATCAGAAACAAGTGGCAAAATTTCCTTTTCGTGTTCATGCTGCAAACCAAGAGATTCATGATTCTTTTTTGGTACGCGTACCATATATTTATTGTCGTTGATTGTTAATAAATAGTTGTGGTTACTAATACCTCTATCTGTTTTTTCGAGTGTGTAGTTTGTTGCGTTAAATTTTTCTTCTATCCATGTATTTAAGTTCATGTGGATATATTAACATTATTATTCTTTAAACTCAATGCGGTCGGTGTACCGCTTTTTTTTGATTCGCGAAATTTACAAGCTCTTTTATGGCAAAAAAAGTTTGGAAGGAGGATCGAAGAAATAACTTTTTTGGCTTGCGTTGTTCTAAGAACAAGGCTGTAAATTGAAAAAGGAGTATTGTGCAATGAAGTATAAGGTGAAGTGGATCGAAGAACATATGGGAATCACAAGAAATATGATTCGTAGATATGAAAAGAAGGGAGTGATTTCAAAGAATGAAGAAGGAAAAGATCGAGAGTTTGATGAAGAAGGGTTGAGACAATTATGGGATATAAGAATGTTGGTGCGTTTAGGGTTTAGTTTGGATGAAGTTAAAGAAATTTTGAGTGAGGGAAATTTAAAGGAACTGAGCCAAAGAAAGTTGGGCGAGTTGGATAAGAAATGTGAGGATTTACAAAGCAAAAAAGATTTATTGAATATAGTTCAGATAACTGGAGAGTTACCTTGTTGTTTAGAAGATGTAATTGATGAGTTTGGAAAGAAGAGTGAATAATAATGAAAAAGTTAGTGTGTTTAGGATTGTGTTTGATTCTTAGCGGTTGTACAAGTACACCTGTTGCCAAAAATGATGCAGAACGAAAAGTGAATGTGAATGTAATTGAGGTATCTGCTTCTACGATAGACGAAATAGAGGAAATGGCAATCAAGGATGTTGAGGACACAAAGGCAAAGTTAGAGCGTGAAAGGGATGCTTTGAGTGAAGAAATAACAGATTTTGATATATATACGAAAAATGTAGATAAGGTAAAAGCGTATTATGATGATGCTTTAAAACAGACAGAGTTGTTGTCCGTTCGATTGAGGGAATATGCTTATAAGTATGCTGAATTGATTATGAATGAGGATGTATCATATAAAGTGAAATACAAAGATTTGAGCGGAATCTATGAATATATATATGAAGATGCGGGTAAGGATATGTATGGTATATATGATAAGACTGTAAAAAATATGTATGATATCTATTATGATGGAATTATTAAAGATGCATATGATACGGAAGATTACGATGTGTGGAGTGATGCAAGTTCGGATGCTTACGATGATTGGTCGAATTGTTTATCGGATATTTATGATGCTTGGTCGGATATGCAGTCTGATATTTATGAATTCCAATCGGATTTGAGAAGTGAAGTATATGATCATGATGATGAAAGAGCGCAGAAGAAGATGGATAAGTTTAAAAAATCAATTCTTCGTATGAAGGAGGATGCGAATGATTAGAGAGAATCGATGATTTTCTCTAATTTTTTTCTAAAATGAGCTTGCATCACAGATTATAGTGGTGTATAGTAAATAGGCATGCGTGGGAGAATGCGTAACTGTTCGTATTACCACAGCATAGGACAAAATATAGGAGGAACGTCTTATGAGCAAGAAAAAAGTTACAAAAGTTTGTAAGTTGCAGTTCCAAGCTGGTGGAGCTAAACCAGGTCCAGCATTAGCAAGTGCTGGTATCAACATGCCTCAGTTCTGTACAGCTTTCAATGATGCAACAAAAGATCGTAAAGGTGATATTGTTCCAGTTGTCATTACTGCTTATGAAGATAAGAGTTTTGATTTCGTATTGAAAACAACACCTGCTGCTAACTTATTGAAAAAAGCAGCAAACGTACAAAAAGCAAGTGGAGATCAAAAAGTAGTTGCTGGTACAATTACAGTTGATCAATTAAAAGAAATTGCTGAGTACAAAATGCCAGACTTGAATGCCAACGATGTAGAAGCTGCAATGCGTATTGTTGCTGGTACTGCACGTAACATGGGTATCAAGGTTGAAGGATTTGAATAGGAGGAACATCAATAATGGCAAAAGTAAGTAAGAGATATGCTGAAGCAGCTAAATTGGTTGATCGTTCAAAAACTTATTCAATTGAAGAAGCTGTTAAATTAGCTAAAGAAACTAGTAAAACAAAATTCGACGCAAGTGTTGAAGTAAGTTTCCGTTTAAACGTAGACCCTCGTCACGCTGATCAACAAATTCGTGGGGCAATGGTATTACCTAATGGAACTGGTAAAACACAACGCGTTTGTGTAGTTGCACAAGGCGAAAAAGAAAAAGAAGCTCAGGCTGCTGGTGCTGATTTCGTTGGTGGTGCAGATATTATCGAAAAAATCTCTAAAGGTTGGTTCGATTTTGATGTATTAGTAGCTACTCCAGATATGATGGGTCAATTAGGCCGTTTAGGACGTGTTTTAGGTCCTAAAGGATTAATGCCAAACCCTAAGACTGGTACAGTAACAATGGATGTTGCTAAGGCTATTGATGAAATCAAAAAAGGTAAAGTTACTTACCGTGTTGACAAAGAAGGAAACGTCAACTTAGCTATCGGTAAAACAAGTTTTACTGATGAAGCATTAGTTGAAAACTTCAATGCAATCTTCAACACAATTGCTAAGGCTCGTCCTGCAACTGTAAAAGGTGCATACATGAAAAACTTAGTTGTTTCAACAACAATGGGTCCTGGAATCCACGTTGAAATCGTTAAGTAATTGACAAATCTAGTAAAATAAATTAAACTACAGATTGTTATCAATATTCCAAAGACAGTAACGGCATATGCTTAATAATGTTACCGAGGGTATGATGCATTGACTTTGCACAATTAGCCCGTCTTTGATGCGGGCTTTTCTTTTGAATATTGTTACAATAGATGAAAGAAGAGGTGGATCGAATGAACAAAGACATCCTTGCACAAAAGGAAGCTGACGTTATCGCCTTATCTGAAAAAATGGAAGCTGCTAGTAGTATTGTATTAGTAGAATACCGTGGATTATCAGTAAAGGAAGTAACAGAACTTCGTCGTGCTTTGCGTGAAGAAAACGTTGAATTCAAAGTTTACCGTAACGCAATCGCTCGTCGTGCAGCTGAAAAATTAGGCCACGAAGATTTCGCAAAAACTTTAGTTGGACCTAACGCATTGGCATTTGGTAAAGATCCAGTTGCTCCTGCTCGTGTATTAGCTAAATTCGCTAAAAACCATGAAGCATTGGTATTAAAAACTGGTATCGTGGATGGAGCTATGGTAGACGAAGCTACTATCCAAAAATTGTCTGCATTACCTAACAAAGAAGGTATGTTGGCTAAATTCGCATCTTGCTTAAATGCTCCAGTTATCAAATTTGCTATGACTGTTAAAGCATTGGCAGAAGCTAAAGAAAACGGATCTGTAAAAACAGAAGAAGCACCAGCTACAGAAGAAGCTGCTGCGTAATTAATTATAGGAGGAAAATAAAATGGCTAAATTAACTCAAGAAGAAATTCTTTCTTATTTAGAAGAAGCAACAATTTTAGAATTAAACGACTTAGTAAGTGCAATCGAAGAAAAATTTGGTGTAGTAGCTGCTGCTGCTGTTGCTGCTCCAGCTGCTGCTGCTGAAGAAGCTGCAGGACCTAGCGAAGTAACTGTTACATTAACAAATGTTGGTGGAACAAAAGTTGCTGTAATCAAAGCCGTACGTGAAATCACTGGTTTAGGATTAGTTGACGCTAAGAAATTAGTAGATGGTGTTCCAGCTGCTATTAAAGAAAACGTATCTCCAGAAGAAGCAGAATCAATTAAAGAAAAATTAGTTGCTGCTGGAGCTACTGTAGAAATTAAGTAATTTAAGCTTAATAAGTAATTAAAGCCTTTGTCCTTAGATAAAGGCTTTTTTTCTATTCATTTAATGAGCATGGACTTTAATGATACTATTATGATACTAAAAAAGACATCATTCTAATTGCGATGATGTCTTTTATATATGTTTATTCGTCTTTTAATATTTTTGTGACTGCATTATAGATACCGTTATCGTATGTAGATGTTGTGGCAAAATTTGCGTAGCTTTTGACAAAATCACTCGCATTTCCCATCGCAACGCCAATATCGGCTTTCTTTAACATATGGATATCATTTGTGCTATCTCCAAAACAGATGGTATCTTGCCATGTGAATCCTGTTTTTTCAAGAATCATTTCAATGCCTTTTGATTTGTCATTATCAGCATTGAAGATATCGAAGCAGAATCCATCGGTTTTAACGTTAATTAAATCGTTCCTTAGATTTGGGTGAGTTTCCATAAATTGGTCAACTAATTTTTTATCTTTAGTAAGAACTACGGCATTAAAGGCTTTGTGCCTTAAATGATAGGACTGACTAGGGTCGTAGAATAGTGAATCTAGTACGTTGCAGTATTTACAAAAGTCATACATTGGGTAAAAGTTGTTGTAAATGTATGTGGCATCTCCAAAGTGAAACATCAGACCTGTTTCATGTTTTTTGCTGAAATTGACTAAGTCATTCACATTATCTTGTAAGATTGGATAGCTTCCGATTTCTTGAAAATCTTTGTCTAGAATGTAGCTTCCGTTGATCAATACATAATAATCAAATTGAACGCGTTGTAATATAAGTTTCATTTGATTTAAGGGACGGCCAGTTGCCGCACAGACAATATATCCTTTATCTTTTAGTGTCTGTATAGCGTCTAATGCGCTTTCTTGAATAACGTCATTTTCGGTTTGGTAAAGTGTTCCGTCCATGTCGAAAAATACAATTTTGTGTTTCATAAACATACCTCTATTCTTGTCTATATTATACTTTAATGAATGGGGAATGCGTATAAAATTTTTTTATAAAAAATCAACAAAAAAGAATTGACAAATCATGCTGAATACTGTATCTTAGTATTGCATGCGAAAATAGGTTCTGAAAAGAGCCTATATTTAATGGATGGGCAAGACCCACCCGGCTTCGTTTGCTTGGAAATTGAAAATTTTGAAAGGAGGATCTTATGCCTACAATCAACCAGTTGATTCGTAAAGGTCGTAAGGCCAGTCAAAACGTTTCAAAGTCTCCAGCTTTGAACCGTGGTTACAACTCATTGCAGTCTAAACCAACAAACCAATCAAGTCCACAAAAACGTGGAGTTTGTACTCGTGTTGGTACTATGACACCTAAGAAACCAAACTCAGCACTTCGTAAATATGCGCGTGTTCGTTTAAGTAATGGTATGGAAGTTACAGCTTACATTCCAGGTATCGGACACAACTTACAGGAACACAGTGTTGTATTGATTCGTGGTGGACGTGTTAAAGACTTACCAGGTGTTCGTTACCACATCGTTCGTGGAACTTTGGACTGTGCTGGTGTAAATGACCGTAAACAATCTCGTTCATTATACGGAACAAAAAGACCTAAGAAATAGATCAATCGTGAAAGGAGGAAATTAGATGCCTAGAAAAGGACACATTGCGAAACGTGACGTACTAGTCGACCCAATTTATAACTCTAAGTTGGTTACTCGTTTGATCAACAAAATCATGATTGATGGTAAAAAAGGGGTTGCACAAACTATTTTGTACAACGCGTTTGAAATCGTAGAAGTAAAAACAGGAAAAGCACCAATGGAGGTTTTCGAACAAGCTTTAGAAAACGTTATGCCTCAATTGGAATTGAAAGTTAGACGTGTAGGTGGAGCCAACTACCAAGTACCAGTTGAAGTAAGCGACGAACGTCGTTTGACTTTAGGACTTCGTTGGATCGTAAATTACGCACGTTTACGTAACGAAAAAACAATGGAACAGAGATTAGCAGCTGAAATTATCGATGCTTCTAATGGAACTGGTGCCAGTGTTAAAAAACGTGAAGACACTCACAAAATGGCAGAAGCTAACAAGGCTTATGCTCACTACCGTTGGTAAGAGAAGGAGTAAAGAAATATGGCTAGAGAATATGCTTTACACGAAACTCGTAACATCGGTATCATGGCTCACATCGATGCCGGAAAAACAACAACAACAGAACGTATTCTTTACTACTCTGGTGTAAACCACAAGATTGGTGAAACACACGATGGAGCTAGTACAATGGACTGGATGGAGCAAGAACAAGAACGTGGTATCACTATCACTTCTGCTGCTACAACAGCTCACTGGAGAAAGACAGACGGAACTGGTAAAGAATGCCGTATCAATATCATCGATACACCAGGCCACGTAGACTTCACAGTAGAAGTTGAACGTAGTTTACGTGTATTAGATGGTGCCGTAACAGTATTAGATGCCAAAGCAGGTGTAGAACCTCAGACTGAAACAGTTTGGCGTCAAGCTACTGAATATAACGTTCCACGTATTGTATTCTGTAACAAAATGGATGCTACAGGTGCTGACTTCTTAATGTCATGCAATACAATCATCGATCGTTTAGGAGCTAAATCTTGTCCAATTCAGTTACCAATCGGTGCTGAATCAGACTTCGAAGCTATCATTGATATCATCAAGAGAAAAGCTTACGAATTTAGTGGAGATTATGGTCGTGTAATCACTGAAATCCCAGTTCCAGAAGATATGGTAGATCTTATGGAAGAATACCGTGCTAAATTATTAGATTATTTAGCAGATTATGATGAAGATTTCATGATGCAAGTATTAGAAGGTGAAGAACCTTCAATCGAAGAAATCAAACGTGTATTACGTATTGCTGTATGTAATGGTGACTTCTTCCCAGTATTATGTGGATCTGCATATAAGAACAAAGGTGTTCAATTAGTATTGGATGCAGTAGTAGATTACTTACCAAGTCCATTAGATGTACCTTCAATTAAAGGTACTACATTAGATGGAGAACCAGATGTTCGTCACCCTGGTGATGATCAACCATTCTCAGCATTAGCATTTAAAATCGCTACAGACCCATTCGTTGGAAAATTATCTTTCTTCCGTGTTTATTCAGGTACTGCAAAAGCAGGAAGCTATGTATTAAACTCAACAAAAGATAAAAAAGAACGTTTCGGACGTATCGTTCAGATGCATGCCAATGCACGTAAAGAAATCACTGAAGTTTATTCAGGTGATATCGCTGCTGCTGTTGGTTTAAAGGTTACTACAACAGGTGATACATTGTGTGATGAAGATCACCCAATCATCCTTGAATCTATGGAATTCCCTGAACCAGTAATCGAATTGTCTTTGGAACCAAAAACTAAAGCTGACCAAGACAAAATGGGATTGGCTCTTGCAAAACTTGCAGAAGAAGACCCTACTTTCAAAACATATACAAACGAAGAAACAGGACAAACAATTATTGCCGGTGTAGGTGAACTTCACTTGGATATCATTGTTGACCGTTTACGTCGTGAATTTAAAGTTGAAGCAAATGTTGGACAACCACAAGTTGCTTACCGTGAAACAATTCGTCAGGCTGCTGATTGTGAAGGAAAATATATCCGTCAGTCAGGTGGTCGTGGACAATATGGTCACGTATGGATCAAATTCGAACCAAACGAAGGAAAAGGATTTGAATTTGTTGATGCTATCGTTGGTGGTAGCGTACCTAGAGAATATATCAAACCAACTCAAGAAGGTTTGGAAGCAGCATTGGAAAATGGTATGGTTGCAGGTTACCCAGTAATCGATATCAAAGCTACATTATTTGATGGATCATACCACGATGTCGACTCTAGTGAAATGGCTTATAAGATTGCCGCTAGTATGGCATTGAAAGAAGCCGGAAAGAAATGTAAACCTGCTATTCTAGAACCAATCATGTTCGTAGAAGTAACTGCACCAAGTGAATACTTAGGTAGCGTTATGGGTGACATTTCAAGTCGTCGTGGACAAATCACTGAACAGGAAGAACGTGGAAATGCCATTATCGTTCGTGCACATGTTCCATTATCAGAAATGTTCGGATATGTTACAGACTTACGTAGCTTTACTCAGGGACGTGGAAACTACTCTATGAAGTTCGACCACTACTCAGAAGTTCCAAAGAGTATTGCAGAAAAAATTATTAAAGAGAATTCAAACGAAAACTAGTTGATTTTCGTTTGGTTCTGAAATACAATATTTATTGTATGAAATATGTTAGCATTTAGGAGGAAATTATAAATGGCTAAGGAAAAATTTGACAGAAGTAAAACTCACGTTAATATTGGTACTATCGGTCACGTTGACCACGGTAAAACAACATTAACAGCAGCTATTACAACAGTATTAGCTAAAAAAGGTATGGCTAAAGCTGAAGCTTATGACCAAATCGATGGTGCTCCAGAAGAAAAAGAACGTGGAATCACTATCAACACTGCACACGTTGAATACCAAACAGAAAAACGTCACTATGCACACGTTGACTGTCCAGGCCACGCCGATTATGTAAAAAACATGATCACTGGTGCTGCTCAGATGGACGGAGCAATCTTAGTAGTTGCTGCATCTGATGGACCTATGCCTCAAACACGTGAACACATCTTGTTAGCACGTCAGGTAGGTGTTAAATATATCGTTGTTTACTTAAACAAATGCGATATGGTTGATGATGAAGAATTAATCGACTTAGTAGAAATGGAAGTTCGTGAATTATTAAACGAATACGGATTCGACGGAGACGAAACTCCAGTTATCCGTGGATCAGCTTTAAAAGCTCTTGAAGGAGATCCTAAATACGAAGAATCAATCTACGAATTGATGAATGCTGTTGATACTTGGATTCCAGATCCAGCTCGTGAAATGGATAAACCATTCTTGATGGCAGTCGAAGACGTTATGACAATTTCTGGTCGTGGTACAGTAGCTACAGGACGTGTTGAACGTGGTCAAGCTCACTTAAACGACGAAGTTGAAATCGTTGGTATCAAAGACACTCAAAAAACAGTATTAACTGGTTTGGAAATGTTCCACAAACAATTAGACGTTGCTGAAGCAGGTGACAACATTGGTGCATTGTTACGTGGTATTGCACGTGACCAAATCCAACGTGGACAAGTATTAGCTAAACCTGGAAGTGTACACCCTCACACTAAATTTAAAGCACAAGTTTATGTTTTAACAAAAGAAGAAGGTGGACGTCACACTCCATTCGTTTCTAACTACCGTCCTCAATTCTACTTCCGTACAACTGACGTTACAGGTGTAATCACATTGCCAGAAGGAACTGACATGGTAATGCCTGGTGACAACGTTGTTATGAACGTTGAATTGATCGCTCCAATCGCTATCGAAACTGGTACTAAGTTCTCTATCCGTGAAGGTGGACACACTGTAGGTGCTGGTAACGTTACTGAAATTGACGGTTAATTAAACTTATAAAAACAAAGGACTGATACTTTTTTGTATCGGTCTTTTTTTATCTCAAAATGAAAGAAATGTAAATACAATGAAAAAATTACATTTATCGTTGACATTATAATCATTATACTTTATCATACAAAACATATAAGAATAGTATGAATTAAGGAGAATAATTATGACAAAAATAACTAGAGATAAACGAAATTTTAAATTTGAAACATTACAACTTCATGTAGGACAAGAACAAGCAGATCCAACAACTGACGCACGTGCAGTGCCAATTTATCAAACATCATCTTATGTGTTTAGAAATTGTGATCATGCAGCAGCACGTTTTGGATTGAGTGATGCAGGAAATATTTATGGGCGTTTAACGAATCCAACTGAGGATGTATTTGAAAAGCGTATAGCGGCTCTTGAGGGTGGTGTAGCTGCATTAGCCGTAGCATCGGGTGCAGCGGCTGTTACATATACAATATTAAATTTAGCTCAAAATGGGGACAATATTGTTTCAGCCAAAAATATTTATGGCGGTTCATTTAATTTATTTGAACATACTTTACCTCAATATGGGATTGACACAAACTTTGTAGATATTTTTAATGAAGAACAAGTTGAAAGTGCTATTAATGAAAAAACAAAGGCTTTGTATATTGAAACATTAGGAAATCCAAATTCAGATGTAGTAGATATTGAATCTGTTGCAAAAATTGCTCATAAACACAAAATTCCATTAGTAGTGGATAATACGTTTGCCACGCCATATTTAGCAAGACCAATCGAATATGGTGCTGATATTGTTGTTCATTCAGCTACAAAATTTATTGGTGGTCACGGAACTAGTATTGGTGGCGTAATCGTTGACGGAGGAAATTTTGATTGGGAAGCTAGTGGAAAATTCGATTCACTGACAAAACCAAATCCAAGCTATCATGGAATTAGTTTTACACAAGCATGTGGAGCTGCAGCATTCGTCACTAAGGTGCGTGCAATTCTTTTAAGAGATACAGGAGCTACGGTTTCTCCTTTCAATGCATTCTTATTCTTACAAGGGTTAGAAACATTATCATTACGTGTAGAACGTCATAGTTATAACGCGTTAAAAGTCGTCGAATATTTGAATAATCATCCTCAAGTAGAAAGCGTATCTCATCCTAGTGTTTCTACGGATCCTAAACAACAAGAGTTGTATAAAAAGTATTTTCCTAATGGAGGAGGTTCTATCTTCACGTTTGACATTAAGGGGGATGCACAAAAAGCTAAAGATTTTATAGATAATCTAGAATTATTCTCCTTATTGGCGAATGTTGCAGATGTCAAATCGTTAGTGATTCATCCGGCAACTACAACACATTCACAATGTACAGAAGAAGAGTTACTAGATCAGGGTATTCGTCCGAATACAATTCGTTTAAGTATTGGATGTGAAAACATCGATGATATTATTCAAGATTTGGATGAAGCATTTAAAGCTATCGCATAATTAATAAAAAGCCAGAAATCTGGCTTTTTATTATGCTAGAATAATTTATAAATGTGCTAATAAAGTGAATTTATTTTTTGTTAGAATTATTCTGGTGTTTGAAAGGAGGACATGAGTGAACAAAAAAATTACGTTTCTTAGTGTATACAATAGGAATGGTTGTGTTAGCGTTAGGTTTGACTTTGAACACACTAGCAAATCTAGGCGTATCCCCAATAATATCAGTACCCTATAGTATTTCACAGATTACAGGATTAAATTTTATCAATATAACTTTTGTGGTATACGCTATATTTGTAGTTGTACAACTAGCTATTCATATAAAATTAAAAAATAACAGAATTATATTTGATTTGTTGTGATTGCAATAAAGTTTAATATTGGGACATTTATTCCTCATCTAATTGTTGGTATTAGTAGGGTAATAGCTATATTTCGTCATGTTTTTGAGGCATAGATTGAAGATTTAACTAGTGATTTATAAACGACATCTAGCAGTTTTCTTTTAAAGCAACAATGAAAGCGTATACAGTAAAAAAGGTGAAAAAAATAAAAAAAACATTTGACGAAATGAAAAGTATTTGGTAATATAGATGAGCACTGCTGAGGTGCAGATGATCTTTGAA